>OLZG01001109.1_pt1 | contig 11011 bp, 7 predicted proteins | sample 1644401 | NCBI WGS metagenome assembly OLZG01 (sample SAMEA103958119, study PRJEB25191) | human gut metagenome | biome: human-associated habitat [ENVO:00009003]; feature: intestine environment [ENVO:2100002]; material: feces | place: Germany | collected 2013/2015
TTACAGATGATAATGCTATCGATATTCAGTACGAGGCTGTGACAGATAAATAAGCCGAGGCCATTCCGTGTCGTATTTTGCCTGTTATCATCGTTATCCATCGTGCCAAGGATACGATATCGGTCGAAAATATTTTGCATGTCTGCCTCCTCGATTCCTTTGCCAGTGTTGTAAACTTTAAGGACGAGGAAGTTCTCCTCCTCATGTAAGGAGATACGAACCGTGCCCCCGTCTTCCGTATACTTAAATGCGTTGGAAATCAGATTTGCTAGGATCTTCTTGAAATAGACGGAATCCGTATTCCAATAAAGCTCTTTGGGAGCATCGATCTTGAATTGGATTTGGTGTTGCTCGGATAGTGGGTAAAACCATTCGAATTGAGTTCGCAAAAGAGAGGATACGGATACTCTCCGGATGTGCGTATGACTGAATCCTGCGTCTTCCGGAAATCAAGGATTTCTTGGATAAGTCCGTTCAGTTCCTCTACATTTTCCCGGAGGACTGAAGTGTATTTTTCTAATGTCTTGTCTTTTGAGGTGGCGGCATAGGCTTGGATATAATTCTCCACGCCATTGATCAAGGTAAGCGGGGTGCATAGCTCATGCGTAATGTGGGTAAAGAAATTCAGCTTGGACTCGTATAGCTTCTCTTTTTGCTCCTCCTTGATCTTGTCTGCGATCTGCTTCTGTTTCTTTAGTATTTGGTGATGGATACGATAGGTGGCGATGATGAGCAAAACCGTACCGATAAAAAGATACGTGAAAATGGCTAATGAGCTTAGATAAATAGGAGGTAATACCTTGATAGGTAGAGTGTATTCTTTTGCTGACGAATCAATGACATCGTTGCGATAACGGACTTTCAGCAAATATTCCCCGTACGGTAGGTTCATGAAAGTTACCTTGTTTGTCTTTTGCAATTTTTCCCAAGAGGAATTATAGTTGACCAACTGATACGAATACTCGTAATTCTCCCCGTTGATGTAATCCGGAGCGACGAACGCAATCGTTAACGATTGCACATCAGCCGGAACCGTTACACCGTTCCGGCTGATGTCCTTATATAATGGAAGGATTTGTTTATCCATTTGCAGCTCGAAGAAACTTAATTCGGGTTGATAGGTATGCTCCGGCTCCGTTTGTTTATTTACCCAGACTAATCCGTTGATGCCTCCAAAGAATAAACGCTCGGAGTATGGGCATTTCCAATAAGCGTCATCAGAGAATTCCGTGACGCTAAAGTAAGGCTGATGATAATTATGGAAAAAGTTGTTCCGGGGATTATATTTGGTGAGACCTTTATTGGTACTAAGCCAGATACAGCTATCGTTCCCCTCATGGATACCATGGATCATGTCGTTTACGATCCCGTCGCTTTTATCGAATTAGCGTAAACGCATCTTTCCCCCTCTGAATTTAATCCGGGTGAGACCGGAGCTGGCGCCTGCATAAAACGTGGAATCTTCGGTCTGGCATACGGAAAGCACGTCTCCAATGGCCGGGTTTCTTAAATTGTTGGTTTGCAGGAATTCATATCCTTGATTGAAAATATTGAAACGAATGACTCCGTAACCGCCACGGCTCCCGAGGAACAGGGTCGAGTCGTTGTCATATACCATCGATTGGATTTCTTTACAGATGTTCTCTCCGTTTTTTAACGGGAAGGTTTGTACCTTCCCGATTGTAGGTACGGCTTTATCTATATGTAAGGTAACCTTTTGCAATCCGTTACCCGTTGTCGCTAGCCATAATGTGGAATCATCTACCTCGCAAATAGAGTGGACATAGCGTAGAGGGGTGGTGTCTTCTCGTTGCGGTATCGTTTTTATTCGTTTCTCTTTATACGAATAATAGGTCAGTCCCGGGCCTTCCGTGCCAATCCAGATACATGGATGGTACTCGCTTTTTTGGAAGCAATACACACGGTTGCTGGATAGGCCGGCGGCGGTGGTAAAATGCGTGATAGCGCTTTGTGGGATCATCTTTTTGTTATGGTAAGTGTCATACGCTTGTATCCGGACAATACCGTCTCCTTTTGTCCCTAGCCAAAGGGATTGATCGTCATCTGTAAATAAAGAACGTATGGGGTTCTGTATATTAATCGGTAAATCCTTGAGTAAGATAGAGCCGAAAAGATCGGGTTTGTCATAAAACATCCGTATACCTTGCCCGTCTGTTCCCAACCAGAGAATCTCCTGCCTTTTATCGTTTATTAGGCAAAAGATACCGATGCCCATATTTATCGTGTTTTCCGGTTGGCTTAGGTCTAGAATATTGCCGTTACGGAAAACGATATACACATTGGATTGGAAGGTGCATATCTTGATGATGTTACCATATTGTTTTGTCATTTCAGGCAGATCGAACAGGAATTCTTTCCCCTTTCCGTCTACATGCTGTCGATATAATTTATTGTCGGTATCTACTATGAAAATATGATTATTCTCGTAAAATGCGGATAAGATCGGTTTATTATGGAATTGGCGTTCTTCCGATAGCAAATTAAAAGTAGTATCGGAGAAATCCGGAGTCAACTTTTTCAGTATGCCCGAGGCTAATAATAAATAAAAATGTCCGTCCGTCCCGGCGAATAAGGTACGTACGGTTTGAGGGCCTACTCCTTCTCTCGGCAGGTCCCGGAACCCATCGCTAGATGGGGTGTAGCAAGAGATCCTGTTTTCCTTACAAATAGCGAGCGTGATGCCGGATGAATCGGACGCTAATAGATCGCATTCCATGTATCCGGGGAAAGACTCGGTGACTTTCCGTTCTTTTAGTGAGAATTTATTGATACCTAAAGAGGTTGATATCCATAAAAAGCCGGGTTCTGCGTCGGATATTTTGTGAATGATATTACTACAAAGAGAGTTTTTGTTATTTAATTCGAAACGATATACATACGTATCTTTTCCGTTGTATAAGTTAAGTCCGTCGTAAGTCCCGATCCACAAATAGCCATCCGGATCTTGATGCATGCAAATAATAGCGTTATTTGAGAGATCAACCATAGAAGTTTTATGCAATACGGTTGAGGCAAATAGGTCTGTTTGCGTGATCAATATAAGGAAACTGGTTAACGCTAGAATAAGCCTTGTGAATCTCATGTATTTAAGATTTAGTGTTTGTTTTCAGCGCAAAGATAATATCTTTATGAACGAACAGAAAAGAATTCACTTTTTTGTTTACTTTTGCAAAAAGCAGGGCTTTCGTATAAATTAGAATGTCTGACGTATGATAATACGAAATAAAGTAAGTGACAGATGGAACAATGTGAAGAGAATTCTCAAGAAAATGACGATGTGATAATAGAGAAAGAAATTTCTAAATTAATAGAAGAACAGCGTTTATTTACGGAGAGTATATATGCTTGTCTGCCGGTGGGTATTGAAATTTATGACGCACATGGTGTGCTGCGTAGTATAAACGACCATGCGTTGAGGATGTATGGTGTGGACGACCGGACATCGGTGGTGAATATAGTCAATCTTTACAAAAGTCCATTTGTTGATTCAGAACTTTTAGCTCGAATACAATCGGGTGAAGATATTTCCTTGGAGTTTGAGTATGATTTTGATCGGGTTAATAAGGATGCATATTATTCTTCCCATAATAAAGACACGATGATCTATGGGGTTAAAGTTATCCCGATATGGAGTAGAAAAAAACATCTTATCGGACATATATTACTCGCAAATGATATGACTTCCGTGAAAGAGGTGGAATTCCGTACGGAAGAAAGCAAGAAAAATCTGGAGATGGCCATGAAAGCGGCTAATATGGCTTCTTGGGTATATGATGTGAATAAAAAGGTTTTTAATCCATTATATGGACTAACCGTAGCCAAAAAAAATATGCCAATGGAGGCGGTACTGGATATTTTGCATCCCCAAGATCGAGCTCCGTTAATCCGGCTCTTCTCTCAATTGATAGGAAATGAGATAGAACAAGGACAAATGACTTTGCGTTTCTATAACGAGCAAGAAGAGATGTATCGTTATTATGAGAGCCGGATGCGCCTATCGACAGAACATCGTGGAAAATTGCAGATCATCGGGACACAAATGGATATAACCGAAAGGTTGCAAATGGCCAAGAAAGCGCAGGATCTGATCGCAAAACGTGATCTGGCCATGAAAGTCAGTAATATTGTTCATTGGGATTTTGATGTAAATTCCCAGAAATTCGAATCTTATAATGATCCGATCAACGATTACGTTTCAGATCGGTTATTGACCGTTTCGGAGTATATGGATGTTATATACCCCGAGGACCGGTCTGTTTTTTACGACGCAATGCAATCCCTGATAGCTGGAAAGAATGTCACCATCAATTTTACCTGTCGCATACAAACCAAGTATGATGAGACTTGGCAGTATTGTGATTTTATGGGTGTCCCTTTCGATCAAGATGAAAATGGAGATATAATACGCTATACGGGATTCAGGCAAAACATTCCTAAGATCCAGCAATTGAATCGGGAACTTAAAGAAAGAAATTACAAGATAGAGCTTTCTTTCAAGACGGTTGGTATGTCGTATTGGGATTTTGATGTAAAAAGCCTGAAATTCAGTGCTTTTAATGATCCTATTAATGATTTTTATTCGGAAAAGACAATCACTCCCGAGGATTATTTGAACGCTACACATCCGGATGATGTGGTTTTTGTGCGGAAATATATGGAGCATATGTTCCGGGGCATAGATAAAGATTTCAACGTTAAATATCGTTCCAAAACCAAATGGGATGACGAGTGGCAGACCTTATTGGTTACTGGAATCCAGGTTGAAAGAGATAAAGAAGGCCATGTGACTCGTTATACCGGTATTACGATCAATAATACGAAGTGGGAGAAGATGATTCAGCAATTGAAGGAATTAAAGGAGAAAGCGGAACTTTCGGATCGTCTCAAGTCTGCGTTTCTCGCTAATATGAGTCACGAGATACGTACCCCGTTAAACGCTATTGTTGGTTTTTCAGAGTTAATGGTAACTTGTGATGATCCGGAAGAAAAAAAAGAATATATAAATATCATCCAATCCAATAATGAGTTGTTATTGCGATTGATCAACGATATCCTTGATCTTTCCAAGATAGAGTCAGGCATAATTGAACGTAGGAAGGAGAATTTCAATCTGGCCAAGGTTTGTAATGAGTTATTTGTTACGATTCAGGCGAAGATGACAAATCCGAATGTCGAGTTACGTTTAGATGGTCCCAACTCGGAGTGCTGGGTACTTCTGGATAGAAACCGGCTTAAGCAAGTATGGATGAATTTCCTCACTAATGCGGTAAAATGCACCAAATCCGGATATATTAAAATGGGATATGGCATTGAAAGGGAAGGTCTTCGTATCTATGTTGAGGATACGGGAATCGGTATACCGGATGATTTGCATGACAAAGTATTTACCCGTTTTGAGAAATTGAATGAGTTCTCGCAGGGTACCGGACTTGGCTTGACGATCTCCAGAGCTATCGTAGAAGCGGCAGGGGGAGAAGTGGGCTTCACTTCAAAACTTGGTGTCGGATCTACTTTTTGGGCATGGTTGCCTCTTCGCCCTTAGGTCTGACTCCCCATTTATTGGTAATGTCCTTTTAAAATAGTGAAGGATGAGAAGCTTTTTTATCGCAATTTATAGGGATTTTAGAACTGGTGTAGCATATGTGACAGAAATATGACGATAATTCTCCTACCTTTGCGGCGGTAAAAATGTGGTATTAGATAAGATTGTTTATGAAATTTGAGAATGAGTGCTGGGATCACTTTAAGGGTGAGACCTGGAAAAGAGAGATCAATGTAAGAGATTTTATCCAGAGTAACTATACGCCTTATGAAGGGGATGATTCCTTTTTAGTCGCTTCTTCCGAGAAGACCCGTAAGGTCTGGAACAAGCTGACCGAGATGTTTAAGGTCGAGAGGGAAAAGGGAGTTTATGACGCCGAGACAAAATTACCTCAAGGGATCGATGTATATGGCCCGGGCTATATTGATAAGGAGAATGAGGTGATCGTTGGGTTACAAACCGATGCTCCGCTGAAACGTGGTATCTTCCCGAAGGGCGGTATCCGTATGGTCGAGAATAGCTTGGAAGCTTATGGTTATCATTTGGACCCGATGACGAAAGAGATCTTTACGAAGTATCGTAAGACTCATAACGAGGGCGTTTTCTCCGCATATACGGAAGAGATGATTGCCGCACGTCGTTCGGCTATTATCACCGGTCTGCCCGACGCGTATGGCAGAGGACGTATTATCGGTGACTATCGTCGTGTCGCTCTGTATGGTACGGCAATCTTGATCGAGGAGAAAAAGCGTTTCTTGAATCGTTTGGATATCCAAGAGATCACGGAAGAGATCATCCAGAGCCGTGAGGAGATTTCCGAACAGATCAAGGCTTTGAAAGCGTTCGAGAAAATGTGCGCTAGCTATGGCTTTGATGTGACTCGTCCGGCACAAAACGCTCGTGAGGCAGTTCAGTTTGTGTATTTAGCTTATCTGGCGGCGGTAAAAGACCAAGATGGCGCGGCGATGTCTATCGGACGTACTTCTACGTTTTTGGATATTTATATCGAGAAAGACATCCGTGAGGGTAAGTTGACCGAAGAGGAGGCGCAAGAATTGGTAGACCAGCTGATCATCAAGTTGCGTATCGTTCGTTTCTTACGTACGCCGGAATACAATGATTTGTTCTCCGGTGATCCGGTTTGGGTAACAGAGTCCTTGGGCGGCCAAGGAGTGGATGGCCGTTCTTTGGTAACAAGAACTTCCTATCGTTATCTCCATACATTATATAATCTAGGTCCGGCACCAGAACCCAATTTGACGGTTCTGTGGTTTAAGAACGCTCCCGAGAACTGGAAACGTTTCTGTGCCAAGGTCTCTATCGATACGTCGGCTATCCAATATGAGAACGACGATTTGATGCGTCCGGATTATGGAGATGATTATGGTATCGCTTGTTGCGTTTCTCCTATGAAGATCGGTAAGCAGATGCAGTTCTTCGGAGCCCGTGCGAATTTGGCGAAATGTTTATTATATGCGATCAACGGAGGACGGGATGAGCGCAGCGGCGTACAGGTAGCCCCGATGTTCGAGCCGGTTCGCGGCGAGTATCTGGAATACGATGAGGTGATGGCTAAGTATGAGCAAATGATGCGCTGGTTGGCGAAAGTGTATGTGAATGCCTTGAAGATAATCCATTATATGCATGATAAATACGCGTATGAGGCATTCGAGATGTCGCTTCACGATGGGGATGTAGAGCGTATCCGTGCGACAGGTATCGCCGGTCTTTCTATCGTTGCCGATTCGTTGGCTGCTATCCGTGATACGAAAGTACGTGTGATCCGTGACGAGCGTGGCTTGGCGGTTGATTTCGAACGTGAGGGCGAATATGTTCCTTTCGGTAATAACGATGATCGTACGGATAGTATCGCTGTAGAGATCACCGAGAAGTTCATGGAATATTTGCGTCAGCACGAGACCTATCGCCATGCGAAACCTACGCAGTCCATCCTTACGATCACCTCTAATGTGGTATATGGTAAGAAGACTGGTACGACACCGGATGGCCGTATCGGTGGAACTCCTTTCGCTCCGGGTGCGAACCCTATGAACGGTCGTGATACGAAAGGTGCTATCGCTGCGCTAGCTTCGGTAGCGAAGCTTCCATTCCAGCATGCGCACGACGGTATCTCTTATACTTTCGCTGTTTCTCCGGCTACGTTGGGAAAGGAGCGTGAAGTGCAGATCAATAATCTGGTTAGCTTATTGGATGGCTATTTTACTCCGGATGGAGGTCAGCATCTGAATGTTAACGTATTTGATAAGGATTTGTTGATCGACGCTATGGAACATCCCGAGAAATATCCGCAACTTACGATCCGTGTATCCGGATATGCGGTAAACTTCGTGAAACTGACTCGTGAACAACAGTTGGATGTTATTTCAAGAACCATTAACCATTCACTGTAAGTGATAAAAGGTAAGATACATTCATTAGAGAGTTTCGGGACCGTAGATGGTCCCGGAATTCGCTTTGTCGTTTTTATGCAGGGCTGCCCGTTGCGTTGCCTGTATTGCCATAACCCGGATACTTGGAACCCGAAAGGGAAGGTGAAATATCAGATGACTCCCGGCGAGCTATTGACGGAAGTCTTACGGTATAAGAGTTTTATCGCCCGTGGGGGGGTGACTGTTACCGGTGGGGAACCTTTATTGCAACCTGAGTTTCTGAAAGAGTTTTTCCGTTTGTGCCAAGAGCAAGGTCTTCACACAGCTTTGGACACATCTGGTTTCGTATGTACCTCAAAAGCTTGGGAAGTCTTGGATTATGCGGACTTAGTGTTATTGGACATCAAAACCTTAAACCCGGATTTACATCCGTTACTGGCGGGTGTCAAGCAGGATAATACGCTTCTGTTCTTGGATGAATTGGAGAGACGTGGCATAGATACTTGGATTCGCCATGTTATTGTCCCCGGATATACGGATAATGACGAGTGGCTGGAGGCGTTAGCTCGGTATGTCAGTTCATATAAAGTGGTTCGCAAAGTGGAATTATTGCCTTATCATACGATGGGAACCTATAAATATGAGCAATTAGGCCTCGATTATCCGTTAAAGGGGGTGGAACCCTTATCAAAAGAACGTTTAGATAACGCGAAAGCGATATTCTCTCGCTACAAACCAGAAAATAACAAGGCCTGATCTCTCGATCAAGCCTTGCGATTATGCAACAGCTAATCAGGGAAAACAATCTAATCCGATTAGCTTTTAAACGATAGTAATAATTTTTTGCCTAGACTAACCTTGACTATTTAATATGTGTTTGTTTTGTTATATGCAACAAATATCTATTTTTGTAAGGAGATAAAAAATGATATAGATCAGAAAATGATGAATAGTATGAAGACACCACAAGAAATAGCCGAAATGATATCCAAACGTTTTTATCCATTACCCGATGCGGATTTGGATTCTCTGGCCTCGATCATAGAATCAAGTAAGGCTGCGAAAGGAGAATTATTGTTGGGTAACGGACAAATATCTAAATATTTATATTATGTGGAATCGGGATTATTACGCCAGTTTTACTATAAGAATAAACGTGATATTACCGAGCATTTCTCCTGTGAGGGAAATATCGTTATTTGTATAGCCAGCACATTCCAAAGAGAACCGACGCGTTTATTAATCGAGGCATTGGAACCGACGGTTTATCACCGGATCTCTTTTTCGGAATTTAGCGATTTATTGAAAACATCTTTAGCTATTAATAGATTGTACCAGAAAATACTGGAGTGGGCTTTGATGCTTTCGCAAGAGAAAGCGGACTCTTGGCGTTTTGAGTCGGCAAGAAAACGTTATCTGCGTTTTCAACAGGAATATCCGGAAGCAGCGAAGCGTGCTTCTGTAAATCATATCGCCTCGTATTTATTGATGACACCCGAATCTTTGAGCCGGGTGCGGGTGGGAGTGTTATAATCGTTACTGATGCGGTAATCCAAAAGCCAAGATTTTGAAGGGCTTCTTCGTGAGGGGAAGTCTTTTTTTATTGATTGATAAAGTATTATCTATAATCTCATAAAATATATCGATTAGAAAAATTCTTTTAATGAATAAATATGCTATATTTTTGTATCGGAAATAAAAACAAATAGTATTCATTTAAAAATAGGAACAAGTATGGAACCGATTATTAATTCTCAACTTCCAGAGTTTAAAGTACAAGCTTTTCAAAATGGTAATTTCAAGACTGTAACCAACGAGGACGTCTTGGGTAAGTGGGCTATCTTTTTCTTCTACCCGGCCGATTTTACATTTGTTTGTCCAACAGAGTTGGTCGATATGGCTGAGAAGTATGAGCAGTTTAAATCAATGGGAGTAGAAATTTACTCTGTAAGTACAGACTCTCATTTTGTACATAAAGCTTGGCATGACGCTTCCGAGACTATCCGTAAGATCCAATATCCGATGTTGGCGGATCCCACTGGAGCACTGAGTCGTGCGTTTGGTGTGATGATTGAGGAAGAGGGTATGGCATACCGTGGCACTTTCTTGGTAAATCCGGAAGGAAAGATCAAAGTGGCCGAGATTCATGATAACAATATCGGTCGTGACGCTTCCGAGTTACTTCGTAAAGTTGAAGCCGCTCAGTTTGTCGCTTCACATGATGGTGAGGTTTGTCCCGCTAAATGGAAGAAAGGGGAGGCTACCTTGAAACCTAGCATTGACTTGGTAGGGAAAATCTAAATAATTAAGAGTATAGATCGTGTTAGAATCAGCATTAAAAGAACAATTGAAAGGTATATTCGCAGGGTTAAATGCGAATTATACCTTTGATATATCGATCTCTCCTGCGCATGAAAGTAGACAGGAATTGTTGGATTTATTAGGTGATGTTGCCTCTTGTTCGGATAAAATATCTATGCGAGTATCTGATGGGGATGGATTGGAATTCATTTTATTAAAGGATGGAGCGAAAACGGGGATTAAGTTTCGTGGAGTACCTAATGGACACGAGTTTACTTCCTTGCTGTTGGCGATCTTGAATTCAGATGGGAAAGGCAAGAATTTTCCGGACGAGAGCATTTGTAATCGTGTTAAAGCCTTGAATGGCCCGATACATCTGACGACCTATGTCTCTTTGACTTGTACGAATTGCCCGGATGTGGTACAGGCATTAAACGCTATGACGACTTTAAATCCTCAGATCCATCATGAGATGGTAGATGGGGCTATCAATCAGGCGGAAGTTGATGCCTTGAAGATACAAGGCGTCCCCTCTGTCTTTGCGGATGGAAAACTGATCCATGTAGGACGTGGGGAATTCGGTGAATTGTTATCGAAGCTGGAAGCTCAGTATGGAATCAATGAGAGCCTGACAGAGAAGACGGTAAAACGATATGACGTGGTTGTGGTCGGTGGAGGGCCGGCTGGTGCTTCTTCCGCTATTTATTCCGCACGAAAGGGGCTGAGTGTCGCTGTCGTGGCGGAGCGTATCGGCGGG
>OLZG01001118.1_pt1 | contig 10949 bp, 6 predicted proteins | sample 1644401 | NCBI WGS metagenome assembly OLZG01 (sample SAMEA103958119, study PRJEB25191) | human gut metagenome | biome: human-associated habitat [ENVO:00009003]; feature: intestine environment [ENVO:2100002]; material: feces | place: Germany | collected 2013/2015
GAAACCCTTTCCAGGTAGGCATTTTTACAGGAGCTTCAACCGGCGACTCCTGTGACGGTGTCCTCTCACGCGTCAAAGCCATCCGCTACCGTGCTCCTTACACAACCAACCCCGATTTCCGTAAAGCAGTGAACAACGGCGAGATTGCCTACAACGACATCCATTTGTCGCAAATGGCGCAAGAAGTACGCTACGGTTTCATGGGAAAAGTAAATGTCGCCATCATCGAAGCCTGCGAGGTGACTCCCGACGGTAAAATCTACCTGACTGCTGCCGGAGGTATCGCTCCCACTATCTGCCGCCTTGCCGACCAGATTATCATAGAGCTGAATGCAGCACACAGCAAAAACGCCATGGGCCTGCACGACGTCTACGAACCGCTCGACCCGCCTTACCGCCGCGAAATACCTATCTTCAAGCCGAGCGACCGTATCGGACAGCCTTATATCCAGGTTGACCCGAAGAAGATTGTAGGTGTCGTAGAAACCAACTGGCCGGACGAAGCACGCTCATTTGCCGCCGCCGACCCGCTGACCGACAAAATCGGACAGAACGTAGCCGACTTCCTTGCCGCAGATATGAAGCGCGGTATTATTCCCTCCACCTTCCTGCCGTTGCAGTCGGGCGTAGGAAATATCGCCAACGCGGTGTTAGGCGCTTTAGGACGCGACAAGACCATTCCGGCATTCGAGATGTACACAGAGGTTATCCAGAACTCCGTTATCGGACTGATTCGCGAAGGCCGCGTGAAGTTTGGCAGCGCCTGCTCACTGACCGTAACCAACGACTGCCTGAACGGTATATACGAGGATATGGACTTCTTCCGCGACAAGCTGGTTCTCCGCCCGTCGGAAATATCCAACAGTCCCGAAGTGGTGCGCCGTTTAGGTATTATCTCCATCAACACGGCCATCGAAGCCGACCTCTACGGAAACGTAAACTCCACCCATATCGGCGGTACGAAGATGATGAACGGTATCGGCGGTTCGGGCGACTTTACGCGCAACGCCTACATCTCCATCTTCACCTGCCCGTCCGTAGCCAAAGAAGGCAAAATCAGCGCCATCGTACCGATGGTATCCCATGTGGACCACAGCGAGCATGATGTCAACATCATCGTTACCGAACAAGGTGTTGCCGACCTGCGCGGCAAGAGCCCGAAAGAACGTGCTCAGGCAATCATTGAGAACTGTGTTCATCCGGATTATAAGAATATCCTGTGGGATTATCTGAAACTGACCGACGGCAAAGCGCAGACTCCTCATTCCATGCGTGCCGCTCTGGCTATGCACGCCGAACTGGCAAAAAGCGGGGATATGAAGAATGTGGACTGGGCACAGTATAAATAAAGACAGTTCCTTCCGTTAAAAAGACCTTTCAGGCACGGGATTACGCGGATTGCACGGATAAAAAGTGCAGCATGGATTAAACTGAAAAAATCCGTGCAACCTGCGTAATTCCGTGCCTGAAAAATAAAATTCACACCAACCGGCCATTCATCGGATAAGCATGTCACAGACTGCATCCTGGAATTTACGCGCCTCCCTGCCGGAAAGCACATTCTGATTCATAATGGCAAAAGCAATGTGGTGTCCGTTACTCGCCTTCAAATAACCAGCCAGGCAGTTTATAGCCGTAAAAGAACCGGTCTTGGCATGCACATTCTTATAAGAAGGCGTCCCTTTCCTCATACGGTTCTTCAGTGTTCCGTCCACTCCTCCGATAGGCAACGCCTTATACAGTTTCTGAAACACATCCGTGCGTGAATAAGCAAATTTCAAGAAAGCGACTAAAAGTTCAGAGGAGATGTAGTTATAGTTGGAAAGCCCGCAACCGTCTGCCAGATTATAGCGGTCGGGGAGATAACCCAGCTTTCCGATTAACTGACGGACAGCCGAAAGCCCGTCCGCAGCCGAAACATGCCTGCCGCCCGTAAACTGTGCACCCAAACGGCATAACAGAGCTTCTGCATTCAGATTATCGCTCTCCTTCATTATCCGGTTGACTACCGCCTGTACAGAAGTGCTATAAGATGCCATTCGCACTGAAACACTGTCTTTTTGAAACTCGCGGAAAGAATAATCCGACAGGCAATGAATGCCTTTTGCCCGTAAACGCTCCAGGAACGTATGCATAAAGAAGTCCTGCGAAGAATAGATATTCACCGTACCGGTACGCTTCCCGTCCACATTACCCGATACCGTTATGTCATTGCCATTCTCCAGCCAATCGCGGGATACACGAAAACGTCCGGCAGAGGGAGCACGGGTTTTTGTTGTATTGGTCAACGTATAGTAAGACGAAGCGGGAGTACATTCCAAACGTGCCGTATCACCCTGCATACCGGGAAAAGCTGTTACCGTAACCACTCCTTTATCGAGCATCAGCGGCGACAGGTATGGCTGAAAAGAATAGGGCGTATCATCCCACAGCCAACCGCTTCCCCAATACAAAGAGTCTTTCATGGAAACATCGCCATATATCCTGCCTTGAACCACAGAGAAAGGCAGCCGCGCCACGCTGCCTACCAAAGAATCCAGCGCCTCGTCGTCAAACTCAGGGTCGAAGCCGCCGACAACGTATATATCCCCTTTCAGCGTATCACGCTCAATCACTCCCTTATACCAGACTTCCGTACGGAAAGGCTCGTCCGCCTCAGGACGCGCAAGCGCCGTAATCGTAGTCAGCAGCTTCATCGTAGAGGCCGGACGGGAAAGTTTATCCGCCTGATAATCATACAGAACCTTATTGGCGGTCAAGTCGTATGCTGAAACAGATACATTAGAGCCTGCGGGCAATTGATACTTTATCAATGTATCCAGTTGCGAAGACAAAGAGTTTGTTTCAGGTGATATTCCCTGTGCAGGCAATACACAGGGAATAAACGTCAAAATCAATACAATCGGGAATAAACAATATTTTCTCATCTTCTTACAAGCTATCATTCAGTTTCCTTGTTATCCGGCTGTTTCCGGCAACCGGACAACAAAGAAACGATAACCGCCGCAGAATCGCAAGTCATCAGCTTCACGATTTTCATAACACCCCGTATTTTGTCTATCAAAGCGCTTCCTTAAAGATTTCGCCTACCGTAGGATGCGGGAATACCATCTTTTTCCATTCCGAGGCCGTCAGTTTGAGTTCGACAGCCATACTGGCCAGCGTGATAATCTCCGAAGCCGGATTGCCCAGCACATGTGCTCCCAAAACGGTATCATCTTCCGCCAGCAACAACTTGCACATACCGTTAATGCCCTCATTCTCCGCGACAAAGCGACCGGAATAAGCCATAGGCAGCTTGACGGCACGATAAGGAATACCTTTTCTTTGCAAGGCCTCTTCCGTATCTCCCACACCCGCAATCTCAGGATTGGTATATACCACACCGGGAATAGCCCTGTAACTCATACAGTCTTTCTTCCCCAGCACGGCATGTACCGCCACTTCCGCCTCGCGCACAGCGGTATGGGCCAGCAAAGAAAATCCGGTTAAATCCCCGCAGACATATACCCCCGGAACGGAAGTCTGCATCTGTCCGTCCACCTGTATATTTCCGCGCGCCGTTTTATCTAAATTCAGGTTCTCCAATCCGAAGCCTTTCGTTACGGGACGGCGGCCGACGCTCATCAATAATCTTTCCGCAATTACACAACCCGCACCTTCGGCATTTTCATAATTTACCTGTATCTGCTGCGTGTCTCCATTTCCGGACGCAACTTCGGACAGTGCCACCACCTTTGTGTCCAGCATGAATTTAATGCCGCGCTTGGCATACTCCGCACGAAGCATGGCCGACAGCTCCTTGTCCATTCCACCCAATATCTCGTCCAGCATCTCGATGACAGTGACCTCTACCCCCAGGCTGTTGAAGAATGAGGCAAACTCCATACCGATTACCCCACCACCGATAATGGCCAGTGACTTTGGAAGCTCCTTATTGTCCAACGCATCGCGATGCGTCCAGTAAGGCACCGTATCCACTCCGGGAATGGGCGGAATAAATGTTTCCGAACCTGTGCAGAGCAATAGATTATCGCATTCATAAGTTTCGTCACCGCACAGAACATGATTCTTATCTATGACGGAAGCCTCGCCGGTCACAATGGTTACATTGCCGGCAGTCAGTTTTCCTTTGACACCCAACACCAGTTTCCGCACAACCTTCTGCTTGCGTGCTATAATCTTGGACAAATCAAACGAAACTTCCGACACGCTGACCGCGTATTTGGATGCGTGGCATGCATTGTCATACGTTTTTGCAGAGTACAATAAAGTCTTGGTAGGAATACACCCCTCGTTCAGACACACTCCGCCAAGATTCCGCTTTTCAAAAAGCACAACACTCAAACCGGCCTTTCCGGCTGTTTCCGCAGCCGTATATCCCGCAGGACCGCCGCCGATAATGGCAACTTGATATTTCATAGTTCTTACATTTATGGATTTCTGCATGCAAGATACGACAAGAAATTCAGAAAAAAAAGCGTAATGCCTTACATAATTATCATCTTATTGCGACATACGCTGCTCAAGCAGGCGGATAAACTCTTCCTCTTTGACGGGAAGAAGCGCTGCACACTTACCCTCGCCATACCTCACCAGGACATAGCGCATAACGGCAAATCCGCCTATCTGCATGGAGGAAGCGCGCTCTACCGACGTAATATCCTTCAGCAGGATTTCCTTCCCCCGTGAAAACCGGCCGAAAAACAGCAACAGTTTATTGTCGGCAGTAACGGTATAGGTAGTATGAATCAACTTCTCGATACTGACAACCAGCAGAAGCATAAAAAGGACAGCGATGAGAATTTGCTTTTCCCAAAGGCCGTAAACGGCTATTGCACCTGCCAAAGCAACAAACAAATACTGTCCGGCAGCGATACGCGCATGAAAAATTCGATTCATTTTATCCGGTTTTTGCCGCTAAGGTAGGTATTTTTACGAATTAATGCCCATAAGGGAGACAAGGAACGTACTTATTTTGTAGTTTTGCGGTGTTAAATACACGAAACTATGGTAAGAAAGTTCGATTTCCTCGTTATCGGCTCCGGAATTGCCGGTATGAGTTTTGCGCTGAAAGTGGCGCATAAAGGAACAGTAGCCCTCATCTGCAAGGCCGGCCTGGAAGAGGCAAACACTTATTTCGCACAAGGCGGGATAGCCTCCGTCACCAACCTGGCGGTAGACAATTTCGACAAGCATATCGAAGACACCATGATTGCCGGAGACTGGATAAGCGACCGTGCAGCCGTAGAAAAGGTAGTGCGCAATGCTCCCGGACAAATCAGTGAACTCATTAAATGGGGAGTGAATTTCGACAAAAAAGATAACGGAGAATTCGACCTGCACAAGGAAGGCGGACACTCGGAATTCCGCATCCTGCACCACAAGGACAATACGGGTGCGGAGATACAGGAAAGCCTGATTGAAGCCGTGAAGCAGCACCCCAACATCACCGTATTTACCAATTTCTTTGCGGTGGAAATCATTACGCAGCACCACTTGGGCATTATCGTCACCCGCTATACTCCGGGCATCAAATGCTATGGCGCCTATGTGCTGAACGAAAATACCGGAGAGGTGGATACGTTCCTCTCCAAAGTAACCATCATGGCTACGGGCGGTTGCGAAGCTGTATACCGCAACACCACCAACCCGCTGGTGGCCACGGGCGACGGCATCGCCATGGTCTACCGCGCCAAAGGCGCCGTGAAGGACATGGAGTTTATCCAGTTCCACCCCACCGCCCTCTATCATCCGGGCGACCGCCCCTGCTTCCTGATAACGGAAGCCATGCGCGGCTACGGCGGCGTGCTCCGTACCATGGACGGCAAGGAATTCATGCAGAAGTACGACCCGCGTCTTTCACTCGCCCCGCGCGACATCGTGGCACGTGCCATCGACAACGAGATGAAGCAGCGCGGCGACGAGCATGTGTATCTGGATGTCACCCACAAAGACCCCGAAGAAACCAAGAAACACTTCCCGAATATCTATAAGAAATGCCTCAGCATAGGCATCGACATTACGAAAGACTACATTCCGGTAGCCCCTGCGGCACACTATCTCTGCGGCGGTATCAAGGTAGACCTGGACGGACAGTCCAGTATCCGCCGCCTGTATGCCATCGGCGAATGCTCTTGCACCGGTCTTCACGGCGGCAACCGCCTGGCTTCCAACTCGTTGATTGAAGCGGTAGTTTATGCCGATGCAGCCGCCAAGCATGCGTTGAGCGTATTGGAACGTTATGATTTCAACGAAGACATCCCCGAATGGAACGACGAGGGCACCATCTCCAACGAAGAGCGTGTGCTCATTACGCAAAGCATGAAGGAAGTGAACCAGATTATGGAATCCTATGTAGGCATCGTCCGCAGCAACACCCGCCTGACCCGCGCATGGAACCGCCTGGATATTCTTTACGAGGAGACGGAAAAACTGTTCAAGAGCAGCAAGGCCACCCGCGAGCTTTGCGAACTGCGCAACATGATTAACGTAGGATACCTGATTACCCGCCAGGCCATGGAGCGCAAGGAAAGCCGCGGACTGCACTATACGATAGACTATCCGCATCCGCAGAAATAACGGTTATGGCACACTTCAACGAGTATCTGGACTTTTTGGAACTTTCTCCTTTGATTAAACATTTCCTGCAAAACGGGAAAAAACGTCTTTACAAGAAAGGAGAGTTCTTTTGTCAGGCAAGTGAAGTGTGCCATAACATTGCCTATATCTCCCAAGGAGGTTTCCGTTACTTCTACCTTGATACGGAAGGAAACAAACATATCATCGGCTATAGCTTTGAAAAGGATTTCGTGGCAGACTATGAGTCATTCACCAGGCAGACACCTGCCATTATCTATACGGAAGCAATCAAGGCGAGTACCGTCTATCAATTATCTTATAACCAATTGGAAGCATTTTGGGCAGCAAGCCAGCAAAACCAGTTATTAGGCCGTAAGATTGCAGAAAACCTGTTCTGTATGACTTACCACCGACTATTGAATCTGTATTCGGCTTCCCCCAAAATACGCTACCAGGAATTGCTGAAAAGATGTCCCGACATCGTTCACCAGATAAGTCTGAAGGAAATCGCTTCTTTCTTGAATATCTCTCCATATACCTTAAGCCGCATCCGACGGGAAATAACTTTCGGATAAAAAGATTAATTTCTTGCTTCAAGGCAAGAAATTGCAATTTTAATATATTTATTTTTATCAAAATATTACAAACTGCTATCTTTGTAAATACCTATTATCTAATCTTATAGCAGACTGACATGAAAAGCAGTTGTATCTATACATGTATACTTTTGTGCTTGTACGTTTGCAACTTACACGGACAAACACTTGATGACAACATTGTCATTACACAATGCAGCGACTCCTATATCTTTATGGAAGAAGACGGTATTCCTACCGTACGCAACAGAAAAGAAACATCCTATGAAGCCACAAGAATGGGAACTGCATTGCAACCCTACACCTACTACGGAGAATTCATTTCATTGGACGGAGCTTCCGCCAAAGGCGGAGGAAAGGCAGAATATAAAAGCATCACGCCGGAAAATGTCTTCTTCGACGACAGCAAGGTTTGCTTCTTCAACATCAATCTTGACCGTAAAGGAAAAAAGACGGAAGTTACGTTTAAACGTACTTTTCATGACCTGCATTATTTTACACGAATCTATTTGGGTGAGGATTATTTTATAAAAACAAAGCAAATAACATTCATCATTCCGCAATCCCTCTCCCATTTCCGGTTGACAGAAAGGAATTTTACTCCTTCTATTCACTGTGAACGCGGCATCAACAGTGCCGGAGACTCCTTATTCACTTATACCGTGACGGACATGCCGGCCATGAAAGACGAAAAACATATGCCGGCATCGGGTAAAATATACCCGCACATACTGATAACCGGCTCATTTAAAGATGTTCACGATATGTACCGGTGGTCTAACGGACTGGCACAAGTAGACTGCAACATACCCGAACTCGACAGTCTATTAGCAGAAATCACCGAAGGCTGCCGTACGGACATGGAAAAAATACGTAACACATATGCCTGGGTACAACAAAATATCCGTTATATCGCTTTTGAAGCAGGTATATTGGGACACAAACCCGATACTCCCGCAGAAGTGTTGCGTAAACGGTACGGCGACTGCAAAGGAATGGCAATCTTGCTCCGTACATTGCTGAAAGCACAAGGTTTTGATGCCCGCCTTACCGATATAGGCACTGTAGACATCCCCTACCGGATGAGCGAAATAGCTACACTTGCATCCGTCAATCACATGATATGCAGCCTTATCTACCGGGGAAAAACCTATTATCTGGATGCCACCAACGAATATATAAACGCGGAATTCATACCCGAAAGCATACAAGGAAGGGAAGCTGTAATAGAAAATGGAGAAAACTGTATCGTGCACACATTGCCCATGCTGAACAGCAGTGCATCTATAGACAGTTTGTCCTATATCTGTAGCCTATCCGACAAACAAGCGAACAAAGTATTGCAGGGCAATGCAACCCGTAGTTGGAGTGGAGACATGAAAGAATTTTTCCTCACAGCCTACCATGAAAACGATAAAAGCGGTCGGAAAGAGTATCTTTCCCGTATCCTGACCGGAGATAATCACAATTATCAGATTAATTCGGTCAGTTGGATACAGCAGGAACCTCAACAGGAATGGGCTGCTCTGACCGGAGAAGTAATAAACAGCAGTGCTGTACAAATAGCCGATAACGAGTTTTACATAGAGCTGGACCTTCACAATGACCTGTTTGACCAACCGATAGACACCGCCAAACGCATCCATGATTACGAGCTCCCGCTCCGTTGCCGCATCGTACGCCACACAGAACTGGAAATACCCGCAGGCTACGTACTTTCTTATTGCCCCAAAGGCATCTCAATCCATACGCCGCAAGGTATACTCTGTTGCTCTTACAAAACAGAAAGAAACAAAATCATTTTCCGGAAAGTAATGGAGATAACCGAAAAACGTATTCCCCGCGACGAAATTACAACCTGGAACGCATACTTGCGGAAATGGACCGATGCATCCAACGAACAAATCATCCTCAAAAAACAATAATAATGAAACAGAACATGTTATTCCTGATGGGGGTGTTGGCACTTTTATTAACCACCCCTAATGCCAATGCCGATGACAAAGAGAAATACAAACTCTTTGCGGAGGAAACGAGAAAAGAAGTCTGGGCACTGGAACTGCCTGAATTTACCAACACGGCTGTTCCCGATAAATATAAAGATGAGTCAGCCGTCATTCTGGCAGCACACAGCCGGTTGGAAATCACCAAAAAGACCCGATTCAACGTCGGCGCCTTCCTCGGAGGATTTCATTATATCGACCGTGAAGTAAATTGTCGCGACTTATACCGTATGCTTGTGCAAATTAACGATAAAGCCGCTTTGAAAGAGTTCTCCGAATTTGATTATAAAGCGGAAATACGTAAAAAAGACTGGCGGTACGACGAAAACTACCAGCAAGTACTGGGCGTGCGCATCATCAAACCGGATGGTACCGTAAACGAAATAAGCACCGACGAATACATGACAGCCACCGAAGGCAAGAAAGATCAGGAACAACTTCAGAAACTTGCCGTACCCGGACTGGAAATCGGTGATAAGATAGATATTTTCTTCTTCAACTACACTTCATTGGAAAACCACAATCTCGACCCGTTCGTCTTCCGGTTTCGCCAAAGCCACCCGATGCTTTCCTATACGGTACATTGCGAGATAGATGACAAACTTACTACCCAGTACCGTACTCTGAACGGCGCACCGGACTTTAAACAAAGCAAAGACGAAAACGGAAACATCCTGCTTGATGTGGCTGTAAAGGATATAGAACAAACCGAACCCGACTTATGGTACAACCCTATGCAGCAAACTCCAATGACATTGATGTACATCACCAATAGCAAGATGAAAAAATACACCTATATTCCAAAAAGCACCACAGAAAAAGGACTACAATCCAATCCTGATGCGGCTGCCATACAGGAAGACGACTGGGAATTTATAAAGCAAGCTCAAAAATATAGCGGATATGGCGGTTTAAGTAGCCCCAAGAAAGGTATCCGGCTTCTCCGCAACGTAAAGCAAATAAAGAAAAAAGACTGGACAGACGAAAAAAAAGCAGATTTCATCTACAATTACTATCGTTTTGCATTGTTATCGGACATTAAAAGTGATTGCAACAACGAGCTGTTCATCATCTATTTTCAGGGATTGCTGGATTGGGTGGATGTTCCCAATCTGTTTGGAATGGTTACCAACGAAGACAAAGAACCGCTTGACAAATTGACGAATTACCGCAACACCACCTGGCTTCTTGCACTTCCGGAAAGTCAGAAATACTACCTCCCGCCTACAGCCTACCTTATTCCCCATGAAATTCCTGCCCGTTATCAAGGCAGACAAGCCATCCTGGAACCGGATAAGAAGAAAGCCAAGAAGCTGAAGACAAAGGCCGAGCGGGAACATTTCAATCTGCCAGCAGGTACAGCCGATGATAACCAAAACATCACTACCATACAGGCCGACATCGACAATACGCTGCTCACCGTCAGCCGGAACGAATACCGCACCGGAACACAAAAAGAATACATGCAGTCTGCATTGGTTAAGCTGGAAGATGTGGATGCAGCCTATCGGCGCCTGCTTAGCATTGATAAGGAGTTTGCCGAAGAAGTAGGCAAGAAATACGCGGATGATCTTCGAGAAGCATTCCGAAAGGGCCGCGAACAGGAAAAGGAAGATTATAAATGGGAAATAGACTTCTACCACGGCGAAAATGCCAAAGAGTTGCTCGGCTATCAGATGCAATGTTTGGGTAATCGTCCGGACAGCGCAGCCTTTATTTATAACGTTCGTTATACAATGGATGGCTATATCCGAAAAGCAGGACCTAA
>OLZG01001119.1_pt1 | contig 10941 bp, 8 predicted proteins | sample 1644401 | NCBI WGS metagenome assembly OLZG01 (sample SAMEA103958119, study PRJEB25191) | human gut metagenome | biome: human-associated habitat [ENVO:00009003]; feature: intestine environment [ENVO:2100002]; material: feces | place: Germany | collected 2013/2015
TTTCCCTACACGACGCTCTTCCGATCTGCCTAATGTTATTCCCGATTCTTATCGGTTACTGGATGGTTCCTTGCGTACATTAATATTTACGGAGAAGGAAGTGGAAAACCGAGAGGACGTGGAGTATATCCGGATAGATTTCGAGGGTCCGGTGATCCGGCAAGTGTTAGATCATCTTGCTGTCCGGAAGTTGGATTCCTTATTGGTGGAAGGTGGGACTCAGCTGATTAATTCTTTCGTGGAAGCGGATGTGTGGGACGAGGCGAGGGTGGAAACAGCTCCGGTTCGCCTGTATCAAGGGGTGCATGCGCCGATGCTTGAAAAGGGGGTTGTTAGGCGTGTCTCTCGAGGTTCTGTTATGAGCATTAAAAATCATAACTATGAAATTTTAAATCATAACGATGAGTTCGAAAAATCATAACTATGAATTTTAAGGCTCATATAATCAACTAAAATATTATAAATATTAGCAGGTATTAGGGTGAAAGCAAAAAATGTTTCTACTTTTGTGCCTTTATATGCGACAAACTTATGTTTTTGATGAAAAATAAATTAGTACTATTTATAACAGGTTGTTTTGCATTAGTGTTGTCTTCTTGTTTGAAATCAGAAGATGTCACTGATATAGAATTGGTTAAGAACTGCCAAATATCCTCTTTTAAGCTAAGTAGTGATTCTATCTCGGGGTTGGATACCGTGAAGTTTACGATCGACCAACTGACGGGGCGGATTTTTAACATTGACTCTCTGCCTTTTGGCACGAAGATCGAGAAAGTTGTTTGTACGATTACGGCAGCCAGTAGCTATGCGCTTAGCGGTATAGAGGTAAGCCCGTATGCTTATCCGGACTCTTATTACTTAAACAATTTATCAGACTCCATTAATTTCTCCGCTCCGGTAAAGTTCGTGGTTCATGCGTATGATCAAGTCACGACAAAAGTCTATATGGCGCAAGTGAATATCCATCAAGTGGTTCCGGACTCTATGGTTTGGAGTATGTACGCGAATCCTATGATTGGCATTACCGTGAAGGATCAGAAGGTGGTAACCTACGATTATAATGGATCGGAGAATTACTTTATGTATGTGAAACCCGCCGAGTCCGGTAAACCTTACCAATTATATTACGCTCCGGTAAGCGCGCCTAAGGGCTGGCAGTCATTATCCTTGACCGGTCTGCCTTCCGATGGGCTTTTGATCTCCCAGATTACTGAGTATAACAATGCTTTATATGTGCCGGCTACAAATGGCACTTTATATAGATCCGAGGATGGCTTGACTTGGAGCGCTGTAGAGAACGCCCCTTCCGTGAAATACGTTTTGGGTAGCGTGAAGCAGGGCACGAAACAGCCTTCCGCCTTAGCTACGATCGTGGATCAGGAAGGAAAGCTAGCGTTCTATGCGATGAACGAATCCATGGAGTGGATCGCCGGAGATGCGGTGCCTAGCGGATTCCCTGTTACCGGATTTAGCAATCTCCAATATGCCGCAATGTATCATGAGTACTTGATGACTGCCAGCGGACGTACCGTGGACAACCAAGTGGTTAATACGACTTGGGCGACCATGGATGGTATCTCTTGGGCGTTGATGGCTTCCGGTGACGCAAACTTCACGAAGCGTGAGGGAGCGATGATCACGAATTATGACGATAAGTTTTTCTTGATCGGAGGTATCGACGCTTCGAACAAGGCATTGAAAGATATGTATCAATCGATAGATTATGGTATTTCTTGGTCGTTGATCGACTCGATGGTGGTGTTACCGACCGACTATGCGGCGAGAGGCTTTTCCTCAATTATTGTGGATAAAGAGAATTTCGTGAACATTTTCGGAGGAAAGATCAGCACTGGTTCCAATGACTTGAACCAACTTTGGAGAGGCCGTATCAATCGTTTGATCCCGAAGGAATAGAAAAGTTCGATAGGAGATGTATAATTTTATGAGGCTTTTAGCGTTAGAAAAAGAAGTGTGGTATATATAACAGCAAGGCTTATGACTTCAACTTTTTTTCAGCGGCTTCTCATAATCATCCTATTGGCGGGTACGATCCCTACGCTTTGGGCGCAGGAATATAAGTACGAGATCGGTGGTATGGCTGGTGGCGCCTTTTATATGGGCGACGCCAACAAGAATACGATATTTAAAGGAATGAATCCGGCGGTGGGAGCCGTGTTCCGGTATAACATCAACTTTCGTTGGGCCTTAAAAGCCAACTTGATGTGGGGACAGGTTTCCGGTAAGACCGAAGGTATGGAGAACGTTTTTCCGAATAATGCCCAAACCTCTTTCAACCGTAGTATCATGGAGTTGGGGGGACAGGCAGAGTTCAACTTTTTCCCGTATAGCGATAAGTTCGACTATGCGGGGGCGAAGCGTTTCTCTCCTTATGTCTTGGTGGGCATAGGGCTGACGGTGGCTCCGGGTGGCGGGAAGACTTTCGCCAGCCCGAATATTCCTTTAGGCGTGGGCATGAAATATAAGATCAAGAACCGCCTTAATCTAGGGTGCGAGTTCTCGTTTCGTAAGTTATTTGGCGATGGCCTAGAGGGAAAGGACATGTTGGACGATCCGTATGGTGTTAAGGGTAGCGCTCTTAAGAATAAAGATTGGTACTCTTTCTTGTTGTTGTCTGTTACATGGGATTTCGGCCCGAGGTGCCGTACTTGTAACAATGCGAAAAATATAAGTGAATATTAGTAAGATAAAAAATGTCGTTGATTGAGAAAATAGACAAGAATCGCTTGCCACGGCACGTGGCAATTATTATGGACGGGAACGGACGTTGGGCCAAGGCGAAGGGGAAAGACCGTAGCTTCGGGCATCAGGAAGGCGTTGTTTCGGTCCGTAAGATTATGGATGCGGTCACTCAACTCGGATTGAAATATCTGACGTTGTACACTTTCTCTACCGAGAACTGGAATCGTCCGGAAGAAGAGGTCCAAGCGCTGATGAGCTTGCTGGTCTCCGCCATTCACCGGGAGACTCCGGACATGATGAAGAAAAACGTTCGCCTTACCGCCATAGGCGACCTTTCCCGCTTGCGTGAGGATGCTTATAATACATTGCAAAAATGTATCGATACGACTTCGGCGAATACGGGAACCACACTTGTTCTGGCGCTTAGTTATTCTTCCCGGTGGGAGATCACCAGAGCGGCTAGGCAACTCGCCCAAGAGGTCTTGGAACAGAAAATAAACCCCAATGATATAACCGAGGCTATGGTCTCGGACCACTTGACGACCAAAAATATCCCCGATCCCGATCTTTTGATACGGACCGGAGGAGAGAAACGCATCAGTAACTTCTTGCTATGGCAGTTGTCATATGCTGAATTCTTCTTTACGGATGTGTTTTGGCCGGATTTCAGAGAAGAAGAGTTGTATGAGGCTATATTGTATTACCAGCAACGTGAGCGTCGTTTCGGTAAGACAAGTGAGCAATTAATCTTATAAACAATAGCTGTTATATGTACAAAAGAATAGTGCTGTTTTTTATTTGCTTGGGTTTCGCTTGCGGTGCGTTTGCCCAAGAAATAGACACTACCCAAGTTGAGGCGCCGGCAGAAGTGCCGGTCATTTCGTACTCGTTGGCCGCGAAGAAATACAAGATCGCGGATATAAAGATTACGGGTATCAAGAATTATGATGATTTTGTGTTGATCGGCTTCTCGGGCTTGTCGGTAGGCGATGAGATTACCGTACCGGGAGAGGAGATCACTACAGCAGTGAAGCGTTTTTGGAAACATGGCTTGTTTTCGGATGTGAAGATCTTGGCGACGAAGATCGAGGGCGACCAGATTTGGCTGGAGATCCAGCTGAAGCAGCGTCCGCGTATCTCGCAAGTCAATTACCACGGGATCAAGAAAGGCGAGCGTGAGGACTTGGAGGCGAAGCTGGGCTTGAAGAAAGGTTTCCAGGTGACGCCGAACGTTATGGACCGTGCCAAGATCGTGATCCAGAAGTTCTTCGATGGCAAAGGCTTTAAGAACGTGGATGTTGAGATCGAGCAAAAGGACGATCCCGCGAACGAGGGCGAGGTGATCGTGGATATCAATATCGATAAGAATGAAAAGACCAAGATCCATCGTATCTATTTTGAGGGTAACGAAAAACTGACCGCCCGGGAGTTGAAGAAGGCGATGAAGAAGACGAACGAGAAGTTCAGCTTGCCGAACGACTGGAAAACCAGTATCATGGAGATGTTCAGCACGAAGAAGTTCACGACTGAGGAATATGAGAACGATAAGAAAAATATAATCGCTAAATATAACGAGCATGGTTATCGCGACGCCGTATTGTTGTCCGATAGCGTAGCGAACTTTAACGAGAAGAAGGTAGATATCTTCTTGAAAGTGGATGAAGGTGAGAAATACTATTTGAAAGATATTCGCTTCGTGGGTAATACGCAATATTCTACGGACTATTTGATGGCCGTGCTGGGTATGAAACCGGGCGAGGTGTATAATCAAAAGAAATTGAACGAACGTTTGAGTACGGATGAGGATGCCGTTTCGAATGTCTATTTTAATAACGGTTATTTGTTCTTCAACGCCGATCCGGTAGAGGTGGATGTAGCGAATGACTCTATCTCGTTAGAGATCCGTATCCAAGAGGGTCCGCAAGCGACGATCAACCGTATTATCATTAATGGTAATGACCGTCTGTATGAGGATATCGTTCGCCGTGAGTTGCGTACGAAGCCGGGTATGTTGTTCAGCCGCGAGGATTTGATGCGTTCCGTTCGTGAGTTGGCCCAGATGGGACACTTCGACCCGGAAAACATGAATCCGGTGCCGCTGCCTGATCCTGAGAATGGAACCGTGGATATCGAGTATAACTTGGTTTCCAAGGCGAATGACCAGATCGAGTTCTCCGCAGGTTGGGGACAGACGGGTGTGATCGGTAAGTTAAGTTTGAAGTTTACGAACTTCTCTATGAAGAACTTCTTAAACCCGAAAACCTATAAGGGCATCATCCCGCAAGGTGAGGGACAGACATTGACCTTGAGCGGCCAGACGAATGGGCGTTACTACCAGGCTTACAGCATCTCCTTCATGGATCCTTGGTTCGGCGGTAAACGACCGAATACATTGTCTGTCAGCGCTTATTTCTCAAAGCAAACCGATATCAGTAGCAATTACTTGACCAATTCCGGTTATGGTTATGGCTATCCGGGCTATGGCTATGGTTATCCCGGTTATTATGGGGGCGGTTATGGCTATGGTAGCAACTATTACGGCAACTATGGTTACAATAATAGTTATGAGTATGCTTACGACCCGGATAAGTCTATCATGATGTTCGGTTTAGCGGCCGGTTATGGTAAACGCTTGAATTGGCCGGATGACTACTTCCAGTTCATGGCGACGTTGAACTATCAGCTGTATATGATGCATGATTGGGACTATTTCTTGGTTAATAACGGAAATTGCCATAATATCAACTTGGAGTTGATGTTGCAACGTAACTCTATCGATAACCCGTTGTATACTCGTAAGGGTTCACAATTCATGTTGTCTGTAGCTGCTACGCCTCCTTACTCTTTATTCGATGGTAAGGATTATGCGTCGATGTCAAGCTCAGACCCGGATAAGTATAAATTCATCGAGTATCATAAATGGAAGTTCAAAGCGAAGATCTTCTCTCCGTTGGCTCCGTTGACCGTGAAACGTACGCCGGTATTGATGACCCGTGTTGAGTATGGCTTCTTAGGTACTTATAATAAAAATAAGAAGTCTCCGTTCGAGACCTTCTATATGGGTGGTGACGGTATGAGTGGTTACTCCAGTACCTATGCTCAGGAAACGATCGGTTTGAGAGGTTATGAGAATGGTAGTATCGCCGGTAATGGTGGTTACAACTCTTATGGATACGCTTATTCTCGTTTGGCTATGGAGTTGAGATATCCGTTCTTGCTGGAGCCTTCCTCTACGATCTACGGATTGGTATTTGTGGAGGCTGGTAACGCTTGGACTGATTTGAAGAATTTTAATCCGTTTAACTTGAAACGCTCCGCCGGTGTCGGTGTCCGTATATTCTTGCCGATGATCGGTTTGATGGGACTCGACTGGGCTTATGGTTTCGACGAGCCGAATTATGGATCTAATGGTAAACGTAGCGGTAGTAACCTGCACTTTATCATCGGACAGGAATTCTAAAATATAGATCGGGTATAGCTTCGTATGTAGAGACGGGGCGTGTTCCGTATGTAGAGACGGGGCACGCCCCGTCTCTACATTTAAATAAATACTTTTAACGAATATTGGTAGGCTGTAAGTAAACCCTCTGTTATATTTGCAGTCATAAAGTAGAACTATAAATAAAGAGAGTATGAAAAAGATTATCACATTGAGCTGTCTGATGTTGCTTTGTTCTTTTGCCGGCATGGCACAGAAGTTCGCTTTAATCGACATGGAATATATATTGAAGAATATTCCGGCTTACGAAATGACCAATGAGCAGTTGAGCCAAGTTTCCAAGAAATGGCAAAATGAGGTGGAAGCGATTCAGCAAGAAGCTCAGAATATGTATAAGAATTATCAGAGCGATCTGGTATTCCTCTCTGCCGAGATGAAAACGAAACGTGAGGAAGAGATCGTGAAGAAAGAGCAAGAGGCGCAAGATCTGAAGCGTAAATATTTCGGTCCTGAGGGTGAGTTATATAAGAAACGCGAGAGTTTGATGAAACCGATTCAAGACGAGGTGTATAATGCGGTGAAAGAAATCTCGGAAGACAAGGGATATCAAATTGTTTGGGATCGAGCTTCAGCTATGAGCATTATTTTCGCTTCTCCGAAGATCGATATCAGTAATGAAGTGCTGATTAAGTTAGGATATTCAAAATAAATGCTTACATTTGTGCGCTTTATGCATGAAAAGTGTGAAAGCTTGATTAATAACAAAGTAATTATATAGTAAAAATGAAGAAACTTATTGTTTTATTGTTGATGATTCTCCCGTTGGGAGCTATCGCTCAGGAAGTTAAAATTGCGTTTGTAAAAACTCAAGAGGTGTTTATGGCTATGCCGGAGGTATCTGGTATGGAAAAACAAATGGCAGACTTGAATGAGAAATATAGAGTTGAATTGAAGCAAATGCAAGATGAATACCAAAAGAAATATTCAGACTTCGTAGCGCAGCAAGATTCATTGACAGAAAATATCAAGTTGAGAAGAATGCAAGAGATTCAAGATATCCAAGAACGTATGGATAACTTCGTTCAGGTAGCTCAGCAAGACGTACAAAAGAAACAACAAGAATTGTTGCAACCGATCCAACAGAAGTTGCACGAGGCTATCCAGAAGGTAGGCGAGGAGAAGGGATATACGTATATCATCGATCCGGCAGCTTTGCTTTATACGGGTACTAATGCGGTAGACGCAACTCCGTTTGTTCGTACGAAACGAGGGGGTGTTTTCCGAAAGGATTGCACCCTTTGTACTTTATAAAAGAAAGGTTCTGATATGTTTCCACAAACTCCCGGTCCGATCGGTCTTTTTGACTCAGGTTATGGCGGACTTACGATTTTCGATAAGATCCATCAGTTGATGCCCGGTTATGATTACGTTTATCTGGGCGATAACGCACGTTCTCCTTATGGAACCCGTTCGTTCGAGGTCGTTTATCAATTTACCCGTCAGGCGGTATCGCGTCTGTTTGAGTCGGGTTGCCAATTGGTGATCTTGGCTTGTAATACGGCATCCGCGAAAGCGCTTCGTACGATCCAACAAAAAGACTTGCCTACATGGGATCCCAATCGTCGTGTATTGGGAGTCATCCGTCCTACAGTTGAGTTAGTGGATACGATCAGCCGTACCAAACATATCGGTATCGTAGGTACGAGCGGTACGATTACGTCCAATTCTTATACGATAGAGATCGGCAGGATGTACCCACATATCCAAGTGACAGGCGAAGCTTGCCCCATGTGGGTTCCTTTGGTGGAGAATAATGAGTTTAATTCTCCGGGAGCGGATTATTTCGTGAAAAAGCATATCGACCATCTATTATCCGTAGATCCGCAAATCGATACGCTTATCTTGGGATGTACTCACTATCCCCTTTTGATGGATAAGATCCGTGCTTTTCTTCCTTCCGGCATCACTCTATTCTCGCAAGGCGAGCATGTAGCGGAGAGTTTGCGAGATTATTTAGGGCGTCACCCGGAAATGGATCGTAAACTCACGAAGGGAGGAAGTTGCCGTTTTCTTACCACGGAGTCGGCAGAGAAGTTTTCTGAGGCGGCCTCTATCTTCATGAATACTCCGGTTTCGGTTTCCCAGATCGAGCTATAACGCCCCTAGGCCCTATGAGGGAGATGTATATGAACGCTATTTATACTTCCCTCCTTCTTTATGAATACTTGAAAGATATCGGATGAATTCATTTGAATATCTAGTATAATTCTACAGATCACGCCGTGAACTCTACAGACCAAGGCTTGATCTATACAAACCAAGGCGTGGTCTGTACGTACCATACCGTGATTTATGAAATAGAATAAGGAGCGAGAATGTATAGGTATAGAAAGAAATAGGTATAATACCTTATCCTAGCCTAAATTCTTGCCGGATGTCTGTCTTCTACAGAAAAGTCAGACGTTCCCTTATTGGATGCTCTTTCCGAAAGGCGCCAAGGCTAAAGCTGCCATCTTAAAATGTTGCATGCCGAAAGGGATGCCGATGATCGTGATACATAGCAAAAGGCCGAATCCCAGATGCGTAAGGCAAATCCAAAAGCCTCCGACGAATATCCAGATCACATTCATGATAAGTGACAGGCATCCTCCGGAATTCCCCTCGTCTACGACACGGCTGCCAAAAGGCCATAAAGCCAGTATCGCTAATTTTAAGGTCTGGAGGCCAAAAGGTATACCAATGATCGTTATCATTAGTATTAGGCTGGATATCAGATATTCTACACTTGTTATAATCCCTCCGAAGAGTAACCATATTATATTCCCCAAGAATTTCATACGCTAGTTATTTAAATGGTTGATACTATCTTTCTCATATATAACAGATGCTTTACTAACTGTGGCTACATGAAAGCTATCTATTTCCGCCAAGATTTGCCGCTTAACGAAAGCGAAACTATCTCTATAGGCCGGTTTCACCGGTTCAGAAGGGGGAGCTTCCATTTTTAGCGGATCGATAGGTTGCCCGTTTTTGTGGACACGGAAGTCTAGATGCGGTCCGGTAGAGAGTCCGGTGGAGCCTACATAAGCGATTTCTTGGCCTTGTTGCACATGGCTGCCTACTTGGATTCCTTTGGCGAAGCGGCTTAAGTGCATATAAGTCGTGGTGTATACGGAGTTATGTTTCACTTTCAAGAAATTGCCCCCGCCGTTTTGATATCCCTTGGCGATAACCGTACCAGCTCCGATGCTGCGTACCGGTGTACCGGTCGGTGCTGCGTAATCAACCCCATGATGCGCCCGGTATCGTTTGAGGATCGGGTGGAAACGGGCGTTCGTAAAACGGGATGTGATCCGGAAAAAGTCTAATGGGGCTTTCAAGAACGCTTTGCGAAGGCTGTTCCCTTCCTCATCAAAGTATTCGAAGATACTGTCTTGGGTGAAAGGAATCGCTACAAACTCTTTGCCTTGATGCGTAAAGATCGCCCCCTCGATAGAGGCGATGCTCAAGGCGGTGGTATCGTCGATGTAAGCCTCATTGTATAGAACCTTGAATGAGTCTCCATCTTTGATATCGAAGAAATCGATTTGCCAAGCGTACACGTCCGATATCTTGATCGCCAGATACGGATCACCTCCGTTGGCCTTGATCACGTTCCATAGGGAAGAGTTTAATACTCCTTCCGTATATTTTTTCTTGAGGGTGATCGGCTTATTAAATTCATAGGCGTTGATCGTATCGCCGGTCAAGTCGATTACGGCATAATCGGTCAGCGACTTGGCGAAGGCGATATATCGGATCGTCTCCAAGGAATCTACCGTGGAAAATGTGTAATAATGCATGCCGGCTCGCAGTTTCGTCGGATCGAGGACATGGGTGGATGCCCTGCTGATACTGTCTGCTTTCAAGGCCGTGAAGCCCAGCCCGGAGAAGATGGAGGCGGGATTATCCCCGTTTTTCATCAAATACTCTTTTACGTCCAAGGAGTCGATACAGATGCCGTATTGATACAGATGCTGTGAGCTATCCACCCACTGCGTATCCATGTCTGCGTCTTCCGTGGGCTGTTGGGGCTGTTTGCAGGAGAAACAACTCATCAACATGACTAATACGATACATATAGGTAGTTTCTTGTCCATTTGTCTTCGTTTGTTCATCAAAAATTATTCAACCGGATACAAACTTACGGAAAATAATAGAAATAGCGAAACCTATTTAGCGTAAAGCTTTGTACCTTCGCGGACTCGTAAAAAAGGTGTTTAGGTAGAAAGCAGATCAATGGACATGTATAGACTATTCCGTGCCCCGAGAGGGCTGAGAGGCAAATTATTTAAATTAACAGGGCCTATCTTTCTGGAAACCTTGCTGATGTTGACTTTAGGCGTGGTGGATACGCTTATGCTGAGCCATCATTCCGATAACGCGGTGGCGGCGGTAGGTGTGGTGAATCAATTGCTGAACATGGTATTCCTGCTGTTCAATATTACCACGACCGGAACTTCCGTCATGTGCGCCCTCTATTTCGGGGCGAAGGATCATAAAAGTTTTATTCAGGTATTAGGGACGTCTTTGCTGTTTAACGCAGGAATCGGTTGCTTGATCAGCTTGATGCTTTTCTTGTTCGGTAGGGAGATGTTGGTCCTGATGGATATCCGTCCGGATCTGATGCCGGACGCTGCGACTTATATGCATATTGTCGGAGGGTTCGGCTTCTTCCAAGCGGTTAGTTTTACGATATCGGCGGTGCTCCGTGCGGCGAACAAGCCGAATTACGCGATGCAGGTGACCTTGCTGATCAATGT
>OLZG01001135.1_pt1 | contig 10807 bp, 9 predicted proteins | sample 1644401 | NCBI WGS metagenome assembly OLZG01 (sample SAMEA103958119, study PRJEB25191) | human gut metagenome | biome: human-associated habitat [ENVO:00009003]; feature: intestine environment [ENVO:2100002]; material: feces | place: Germany | collected 2013/2015
ATGGTGGCGCCACCGGGCGAGCATACGGCGTCCTTCATCGCCGCAGGATGTTGGCCAGTTGCAAGCTGCAGCTTTGCCGTACCCAGCACCATCTGGCTCACAATGCGATAGGCATCGGCACGCGGGATACCGTGCTTGACCGCCGCATCGCCCAGGGCCTCGATTGCCATAGCGACAAATGCCGGAGCGCAACCACCCACCGTGCCGCCCACAAACAGCAGGCTCGTATCGAGCTCGACCACCGCACCGAGCTTGCCAAGCAGATCAAGCACCACTGCGCTCTGCTCATCACTAAGCGTGGAAGCCTTCTCGCAAGCGATGACGCCCTCGCCCACCGAAACCGGTGTGTTGGGCACCGTCGAGATATGCGCGACGCCCGGCAGGACTTGCTCCCACTTGGCACTGTCCCAGGTCCAGGCAACCGACAGAACGACCTTTTTGACAAGAGCATCCTTGAGCGGGGCGAATACCTTCTCGATCATGTACGGTTTGACCGCAGCGACCACGATATCGGATGCGGCGACAACCTCGGCGGCATCGTGGCAGGCGGCCATGCCGCGCGCCTCGCAGCGCTCAACCAGTGCGTCGTAGCGACCCGCACAGGCGCACATGTCGCTCGCAGCTACACCGGCAGCGATCCAGCCATCAGCCATAGCGCTCGCCATATTGCCAAAACCGACAAATCCAATCTTCATATCGCATAGTCCTTTCAGACACATTCCTCAAAACGAAAGGTATTGTCCCACGCCATTGTTTCGTATTGCCGACCTATTTGTGATACGGCTCGCCACGGCTGATCTTGCAGGCACGGTAAATCTGCTCTAGCAGCACCACGCGCGCCAAGTTATGCGGCAAGGTAATGCGTCCAAAGCTGAGCATCTCGTCGGCTCGTGCGCGCACGTCATCGCTCACGCCGTCCGATCCGCCAATCACAAAGGCGATGTCGCTGTTACCACGCAGCATAAGATCGTCGAGCCGCGCCGAGAGTTCCTCACTCGAGCGCTCTTTGCCCTCAATAGCCAGCAGGATCATATGCGCTCGAGACGGCAAGGCAGCAAGAATCGCCGCCCCCTCCTTGCCGCACGCGGCATCCACGCCGCCCGCCTTAGCCGGGTCGATATCGGCCACCTCGCGGATATCAACCTTGGCATAGGCACCTAGGCGCTTGGTGTACTCAGCGCACGCGTCCTTCCAAAAGCGCTCCTTGAGCTTACCGACGCAAACGACGGTGTATTTCACGCGTGTCTACTCCTTTGACTCGTTCTGAACTTTGCTGGCTGTCAGCATCTGCTCGAACATCGAGGCCGACTGCGAGAAATCGCTCGGCAGTACGACCGTCGATGTTTTACCCGTGCGAGCGAACTCTGTCATCATCTCGGACCACTGCGTAAACATGAACAGTTGGTTGGCCTCGTCATTGCCGACACCCGTCTCCTGGATGATCTCGAGCGAATCTTTGATGCCCAACGCGATAGCCTTGCGCTGGTTGGCGATGCCCTCGCCCGCCTTTTCCATTGCCTCGGCCTCGGCGGTCGCCTCGGTGACGCGCTTGATGCGGTCGGCCTCAGCGAGCTCCTGTGCCGCAGCGCGCTTGCGCTGGGCAGCGTTGATGTCGTTCATGGAGTTCTCAACCTCGGTCGGCAGTGCGATCTTGGTGATGAGCGTCGACACGAGGGTGAAGCCGTAGGCGGCCATCTGCTCGGAAACGGTAGCGTTGACATCCTTGGCGATGTCATCCTTCTTGGCAAAGACCTCATCGAGCGTATAGACGGGGATGGAAGAGCGCAGGGCGTCGGTGATGAAATCACGCATCTGGTCGACGGGCTCCTGCAGCATGTAGTAGCTCTTGTAGATACCCGAATCTGCCGGGCCGGCGCCCATGTCATAGCTCACGTGGTACTGAGCAGAGACCTCAAGGCCGATGGTCACGTTGTCCTGGGTCTTAACGTCGATGCCAAAACCGTTTTTCATGGTGCGCAGACTCACCGTGGCGGCCTTGCGGTCGATCACGGGTACCTTCATGTGGAAGCCCGCGTTGACGATGCGATTGAACTTGCCCAGGCGCTCGATGATCACGGCATGCTGTTGTTCAACGACATAGCAGGCGTTGGGGAGCAGCAGCAACAAAATGATGATGGGAAGTAGAAAGCTCGTAAGGGCAGCGATGATACCGGACAACAGCATGGTCTCTCCTCTGATAGGCACACGTTGGCATTAGGATACCCGCACGAAGCAGCAACGTGACATCAACAAGAGGCCCATAACAAAAAAGCCCCCATTGCTGGGAGCTCTTTCATTTAATGGTGCGGGCGAAAGGACTTGAACCTTCATGGGGTTGCCCCCATACGGACCTGAACCGTACGCGTCTGCCAATTCCGCCACGCCCGCGTGCAGGAATTAGAATAACGGAGCGCCACCGCGAACGCAAGAACTATTTTTGAAAAAGTTTGCAGGCATTTTCCCAAGCGGCTTGCGCGATTGCCTCAGCATCCTCGCCGGTACGATCGACACGGTCGTTAACCAGCGCGTTTGCCGTAATGGAGATCATTGCGGGCTCGCATTCAAGACCGCGGATGGGCTCCGGAGCCATATACGGGCAATCCGTCTCGAACAAAATTCGATCGAGTGGGGTTGCCGCAAATGCCTCGCGCACGTCGTCGTTGCGCTTAAAGGTGGCCGCACCACCATAGGCGATATAGCAGCCCAGCTCCACAAAGCGCTCCATCGTGGCGCGGTCCTCGCCAAAGCAGTGCAGCACACAACCGGCCTGGGGCACGCCCACCTCACGAAGCACGTTGTACGCATCAACGTGCGAGGTGCGCTCATGGTCCGTGTCCTCGTGGCGCAGATGCAGCTCCACCGGCACGTTACGGCACACGGCAAGCTCGAGCTGACGCGCCATGCAGTCAATCTGCACGTTATGGGGTGCCGGCGCGATATCGTCGTCATAGTCCATGTGGTAGTCCAGGCCGATTTCGCCAATACCGGCGCATAAGGAATCATCGAGCGCGGCAACGACCTGTGCGTGAACGTCGTCGGTATAGTCCGGTGCGCCATACGGATGCACGCCGGCAAGATACTTGATCTGCGGGATATCCTGCATCGGCAGAATTTCGCGCACGAGCCAGTCGCTATAGTCCGTCACGCTGCGTTTGTCAGCGATGGGGTCGAGCATCGTCACCAACAGGTCGACGCCTGCCGCCTTGGCACGCACGAGCGTCTCAGGCACATCCTTGCCCCAGAACGAAAGTAGATGCGCATGCGTGTCGGCAAGCGGTGCCAAGGGCACGGGACAAGCAACCGTCTTCTTTTTCTTGGTAAACGTCACACGTTCGGCATTAGGCATCATGGATTAGCTCCTGGGCCAGACGGACAAAGTCGGCAACATCAAGCGTCTCGGCGCGCGTGGTTGGTGCGATACCGCAAGCCTCAAAGGCGGCATCGAGCACGTCCTTGGCAAAGCCGTTGGCGCTCATGGAATTGCGGATGGTCTTGCGACGCTGAGCAAATGCGGCGTCAATCACGCGGGCCACAAACTCGCGATCGAGTCCTTCGGGCACCACGCCGTCAACACGGTCGATACGCACGACGGCCGAGTCCACGTGCGGTGCCGGCATAAAGCAACGCGGCGGCACCTCAAAGCGACCTGTCACCTGCGCATACAGGCCGAGCTTTGCCGTATAGCCGCCATAGGTCTTGTTGCCCGGCGCTGCGGCAATGCGATCGGCAACCTCCTTTTGCACCATGACGACGGCACGCTTGAGCGCCGGCATCGTCTGGAAGAACTGCAGGATGATTGTCGCCGCCACGTTATAGGGCAAGTTCGCGACAAATACCGTGGGCTCGCCGCCGGCGGCCTGCTCAATCTGCTCCGGGCCCACCTTGAGCGCATCGCCCATGATAAAGCGGAAGTTGGCGTAGTCAGCGGCATGGGCATCGAGCACCGGCTCGAACTCGGGGTCGGCCTCGATCGACGTGACGCACGCCGCCTCCTGCAGCAACGCAAGTGTCAACGTGCCGCAACCCGGACCCACCTCGAGTACGCGCTCGTCACCTGCAAGCTCGGCAAGCTCGCAGATACGCTCGATCACATGATTGTCGATTAGAAAGTTCTGGCCCAGGCGATGCTTAGTCGCAAGGCCAAACTCCTCTAGCAGCTCCCTGGTGGCCGTGGGGTTTGCCAAAGGCGAAGTTGTCATGGTTGCCTCCTTAGCATGATGGCGGCGTCTTGAAACAAAAGGGCATGGACCGTGGCGGCCATGCCCTTACAGCTAAACAGCAAATTGCCGATATGGCGCGCGGCGGCTTAGCCCAGACGCGGGAACAGCGGCTCGCCCTTCTCGACGGGCTGACCACCAGCAAGCAGGCCCCAAGTGCAAATGCCCTTGAGGTCGTCGCTCGCGGCCTCGTCCTCGCAGGACAGGCGGCGCAGGGCCTCGGCAGAAGTCTGGGGCATGAGCGGCATCAGCAGGTGAGCGGCAATGCGGATAGCCTCGAGCAGGTTGTAGATCACAAACGCCAGCTCGTCAGCCTTGGCCTCGTCCTTGGCAAGTGCCCAAGGCTCGGAGTCCTCGATGTAGTGGTTGGCGGCATGGATGAGCTCCATGACCTCGTCCTTGGCTCCACCGTAATCGAGCACGTCCATCTTGGCCATGTAGCGCTCGACCAGGCCATCGGCGATCTTTGCCAGCGGGTTGTCGAACGCATCGAACGATGCGGGCTTGGCGGGCGCGCAACCGTCAAAATACTTGCCGCTCATGTTGAGCGAACGCGAGATAAGGTTGCCCCAGCTGTTGGCCAGGTCGGCGTTGTAGACCTGCTCCATGCGGTCGAAGCTGATGGCGCCGTCGGTACCGGGGACCACATCGGTCATAAAGTAATAACGATAGCCCTCGACGCCCAGCATGTCGATAACATCCTGCGGAGCGATGGCGTTACCGCGGCTCTTGGACATCTTCTCGGCCTTGCCGGTCTCGGCGTTGCGCACGGTCAGGAAGCCGTGGGCAAAGACGTGCTCGGGCAGGGCTTCACCGATGGCCATGAGCATGGCAGGCCAAATGACGCAGTGGAAGCGGATGATGTCCTTGCCCACGATGTGGAACTGCGCGGGCCAGCGATAGGCCAGCTCGGCACGGGCCTCGTCGGTGTCGACACCGTAGCCGACGGCCGTCATATAGTTGAGCAGCGCATCGAACCACACGTAGGTCACGTGACCCTCGTCGAACGGAACCTGAATGCCCCAGTCAAAGCTCGTACGGCTCACGGAAAGGTCGTTGAGGCCGCCCTCGACAAAGCTGCGCACCTCGTTCATACGGAACGCGGGCTCGACAAAGTCGGGGTGCTCGTCATAGAGCTTGAGCAGCTTGTCCTGGAAAGCGGAAAGCTTAAAGAAGTAGGACTCCTCCTGCACGCGCTCGAGCGGACGGTGGCAGTCGGGGCACAGGTGCTGGCCGACGCTGCCGTACTCCTCGTCACCCTTCTGGACCTGTGTATCGGTAAAGTAGGTCTCGTCGGGCACGCAGTACCAGCCGTCGTAGCTGCCCTTATACAGGTAGCCGGACTCCTTCATGCGCTCCCACAGGTACTGCACGGCATGATGCTGGCGCGGCTCGGTGGTGCGGATGAAGTCATCGTTGGAGATCTCGAGTTTGCTCCAAAGCTCCTTGAAGTGCGGGGCCTGGCTGTCGGTCCACTCCTGCGGCGTCATGTTGTGCTTGGCTGCAGCCTCGGCGACCTTCTCGCCATGCTCGTCCATGCCAGTCAGGAACTTGACGTTATAGCCGGCGGAGCGACGATAGCGAGCCTGGACGTCGGCGATGATGGTGGAATAAGCCGTGCCCAGGTGCGGATCGGCGTTGACGTAGTAGATGGGCGTCGTGATAAAGAACGAAGGCTTGCTTTGATCCATGGGGTTTGTCCTCCAGAAAAACGTTGCATACAGAGGATGATTCTAGCGCAAGGGCTGGATATCCTCCATCTATTGCATATCGAGCACCATGGCATAGACATCGCGCTTGCGGCGCGAATACTTCTGAGACAGGCGCTTGGCCACCGCAGACGCGGGCTCCCCCTCCTCGAGCGCGGCGCGGATATCCTCGCGCAGGGCCTCGTCGGGATCCGCTGCCGCGGCGCCAACCGGCACGATACCGGCCTCCTCACCCTCGCTCGGCGGCGCGATGACCAGCGCAATCTCGCCCTTTACCTCGCCGCGAGCACGCAGCTCCTCGGCAAGCTGGGCAGCGGGCCCGCGCAAGACCTCCTCGTGCAGCTTGGTGAGTTCGCGGCAGACGGCAACCTCACGTTGGGGAAAGACCTCCGCCACGGCCTCGAGCGTCGCCACGATGCGATGTGGAGACTCGTAGAAGATGAGCGCGCCGGGCACCACGGCAAGGCGCTGCAGTCGGCGCACGCGGTCGCCGTGCTTGCGACCCAAAAAGCCTTCGAAGAAGAAATGCTCGCAGGGAATGCCGGACGAAACAAGTGCCGTGACGCAAGCAGAGGGCCCGGGAATAACTTCGACGGGCACATCGGCCTCACGCGCCGCCTCAACTAGCGCCTGGCCGGGATCGGACACGCTCGGCATGCCGGCGTCCGAGGCAAAGGCGAGGGTCTCCCCCGCCAGCAGACGGTCAACCAGGCCGGCGGCGCGGCTGGCGATCACATTCTCGTCACAACGGACAAGCGGCTTGGAAATGCCCAGGTGCATCAGCAGCTTTGACGTCACACGCGTGTCTTCGCAGCAGATGACATCGGCAGCGGCAAAGGCTTCGCCCACGCGCGGGGACAGGTCGCCCAGGTTGCCGATGGGCGTGCCGACCACATAGAGTTTGCCCGTATGGGCGCTGTTTTGCGTCATATCAACCTATTCAATCATGCCGCGCTCGAGCGTACCGAGCGCCGCGCGGGCGTCCCATGCTGCAATGCGCTTCTCGGTCTTCCACGTTTGGAAGAACCAGCCAGCCGCCGGCGCAAACGATGCCAACTGGTTGGCGATAAACACGCGCTCGTAGGCATTGCGGCCCTCGGGCGTAACCGACGAGTTGGCAAAAATCGCCGCACCCGACCATTCACCAACCAAAACGGGGAATCCGGTCGAGATTGCCTCCTTGAGCTCACGCTTGTTGCGCGAAATCGCCGTCGTCAGACCGCGGGGGCTCGTGATGTCGAGCGCATACTCGTCGCGGTAATGGTACAGGTGAAGGTCCATGTAGACGTTCTTGTACTTGGCACCGCGCATAAAGTGCTTCCACTCGCCAGGGTGTCCCGACGACGAGAAGACGACGATCTTATCCTCGGGCATATACGAACGGACGAGCTCGTAGGCATCGCGATAGAAGTTGCGCAGGTAGTGCGCCGGAATACCGTCCGTCATGGTAAAGAGGCTCTTGCGTACGCTCATCTGCGGCGTATCCAACAGCTCGATGCCTAGCAGGCTCTCGGCCTCGCCGTAGCGATTGGCCAGGCGCTCGAGCACATCGAGCGCAACGTGACGGCCGTTGGTGGACGAATGCCACTCGGCAACAGCCTCCGGCGTGGTGGGCGAATCGTTGGAATCGCCCTGGCCACCGGGCACAGTCGCCAGGTCAAGCAGCACGCGAATGTTGTACTTGACAGCCCACTCAATCGCGCGGTCGATGTAATCGACAACCGAAATGTAGGAGGCATCGGACTCCTGTGAGCCAAAGGCATACCAAGGCACCGGCAGGCGCACGGCGTTGAGACCGATCTGCGCCATACGACGAAAATCGTCCTCGCTCACAAACGTCTCGTAATGACGGCGCATGCGCTCGTTATAGGCGGCGGTGCCCATGGCCTCCTGCAGCTCGGCTGCATTGGATGCTCCGGTCGCTGCATAGAGCGACGGAGTCACCCAGGGCTCGGGAATAAACCAGCCAGAGAGATTAACGCCGAGAATCCTCTCCATCACGGCCCCCTTCGAATCGCGCAGGTCGATCCTGCATCGTATTGCATAGGAAAAGTATCGTTTTGAGTATACCCGCGCGTGCGGACAGACGACCGAACGGTCTGTAAAGTGGCGCAAAAGCGGGAGGAATGTCTGAGCGGGCGGGCCCGAGATGTGCACGCACGTCGGAAGTAAGCGCCGGAAAGCGCGTCCCGTTTTTCGCAAAAGACTGGGATGCATTTTCCGCGGGTCCACATAAAAGAAAAGGACCCCTTTGCAGAGGTCCTAGTCAATTCAAGGTGGCGGGGAAGGGAATCGAACCCCTGACACGAGGATTTTCAGTCCTCTGCTCTACCAACTGAGCTACCCAGCCATTTGAGGTGTGCCTTGTTTCAAGGCTTGATTAGTATAACCAAGGACGCGCTCCGGTCAACCGAGAATTTTAAAAAAGTTTTTGAGCGCGACATCGGCCACGATCTCGCTCCTATAGAACGGCACGTCAGAAGCATCAACCGGCCGCAAGAAGTTTTTCACTCAGGGCCGCACGGGCAAACTCACTTGGCGTCATCCCCTCGGCAGCCGCCCGTCGACGAATAGCCTCCTTCATTCCCAGAGGAATCTTGACCGATAGCGTTGCCGTTCCCTCACCTGAGAGTGGAGGCCGTCCATGCACGATTCCGCCAACGGTGTGTTCGCCATCCGGAAACTCTCCGCGCTCGTACGACTCGCACCACGCGTCAATCATTTCATCCGTTACAACCTGACCATTAGCGGCCGTATACGTCTTGCCCATCATCGACCCCTTCCGTCAGGTGCTTTTTGGCGTTGGGATGAATCTCGACATCCATGCATTTCCTCCCCCATCTTACCCAATTTCGTATGACGAAAGTCCACTGTCGCCAATTCTTAAGCCGGCACGCGTTGGAGAGCAGGGGTCGAAACAATGATTGAAGGACGCTCTAGTACGCCCCAGGCGCCGGGGCAGGAGCACATACGCCATGGACGTACGTTTTCGTAGCATACGAGAACGTAGCCGCTTGCATCGATAAAGGCGATGTCGATGGGATAGGCCATAAAACACGTGTGGACTGAGGAACAGTGCGGAAATGCCATGACAAGCGGCAGGCCATTGGCGGCAACCGGACGCCGTCCCAGCATGCCGCGCAGGCGCACGGCAAACGACTCCGCCACCACAAACTCGGCCGGCGTCCAACCCAGCCTGTTGAGTGCCCGCGCGTAAGCGATGTAGGACGAGACCGCGGTCACATGACCACCCCCGGACGCCACGGATCGACCGTCACCGCGCGTTCATGTGTGAGCACGGCCGGAGCCCCCAGGGAAACGCCGGCGATGCTCAGCGAACTCGGCCACGGCTCGTAGTGCATGGTGCAGGTATAGGTCCTAAACGTGCCGAGCGTGCCGTCGACGCCCGAGCCGTCCTCCGAAGGCATCTTGGCACCCAGACTGCCCACGATACGCACGCTGTCGGCCGTCTCTCCCTCAATCGTCACATGCGAGCGATGAATCTCGACCCGCTCGCGGTACTCACCTGGCTCGATATGGATTGTCACTGGCCTTTCGTCATTCGGACAGGATTCGTCAATTGCCTCCAAGGCCTTAGAGATACTGTGGTATGCCCCCGCACGCTCGGGCGAAACCTCAAAAAATCGTCTCTCACTCATCATCAGTCACCGCGTCCTTTCGTCGTAGACCGCCTACGTTGCAGTTTCGGCATATAAAAAGTTCGCGCAATGGGTCGGGAAGGCCCTGCCCATCGCGCGTCGCGACATACCGAATTTAATTGTTTAGGAGCAAACGCCTACGCGCGGATAAACTTGTCGACGTTCTGGAGCTGCAGTTCCTCGCCGTCCTGGCCCTCGATCACCACATTTTGCAGATCGAGTACCTTGACGTTTTGCGCAATGATGCCCTGACACACCATGGGCTCAACGCCGCAGGCCATGGCCGGGACAAAGGGCTCGGCATCCGGCGCGAAGGTCACGTGGACATCCTGGAACGTCAGGCGCGTTACTTTACTCTCGGGCAGGCCCGTGATGTAGGCAGCGGCCGCGTGGCAGTTAGTGGCCTCGATATCGCAAAACGTCGTGGCACCAAAGCCGGGCGTGCGGTCGTCGACAGGCAGCGTCTCGCGAGACTGCACGTAATCGGTCTTGCCGTCCTTGTCACAGAAGTAGAAGGAGTTGACCACGAAGGGCGTGAGCACCTCGTCCATGCGAATGTGCTCAAAGGTAATGCCCTCGTTGACGGCATCCTTGCCGCGCCCGCGGCGGGTCTTGACGCGCAGGCCGCGGTCGGTGCGCTCAAAGAGGCACTTGCTCACGGTAAGGTCCTTGATGCCGCCGGCAGCCTCTGAACCCAGGACCACGGCGCCGTGACCATCGTGCATGTAGCAGTGAGAGATCAGCACGTCGTGCGTAGCGGGGCGAAGCTCGGGCTCAATGCCCAGCTTGCCGCTCTTGATGGCGATGCAGTCGTCACCCACTGAGAACTGACAACCAAGGATGCGAACAAAACCGCAGCTCTCGGGATCGAAACCGTCGGTGTTGTGGGAGTTCTTGGGGCCCTCGATGGACAGGCAGAGCGCATCGACGTGCTCGCACAGGATGGGGTGGATGTTCCACGCCGGGCTGTTGCGGACGGTGAAGCCGGCCAAGCTCACGTTTTGGCACTCGGACAGGAAAATCATGCGCGGGCGGGCGACCTCGCGGCCCTCCTCAGGACGGAAGATGTTCTTAAAGTCCTTGTTCCACCAGTTGTCCTCGGCAAAATCAGTCTGACCGTCGATCGCGCCGCGACCATAGATGCACACGTCGTGCACGCTCAGACCCGTAAAGGTAGAGCAGTAGGTCGAGAAGCTCTCGCCCTCCCAGCGGCCCAGGGGCA
>OLZG01001136.1_pt1 | contig 10794 bp, 6 predicted proteins | sample 1644401 | NCBI WGS metagenome assembly OLZG01 (sample SAMEA103958119, study PRJEB25191) | human gut metagenome | biome: human-associated habitat [ENVO:00009003]; feature: intestine environment [ENVO:2100002]; material: feces | place: Germany | collected 2013/2015
TTGCCGTCCTTGTCGAAGTTGCGGCCCTGGTCGTCGAACCCGTGGGTCATCTCGTGGCCGATCACCACGCCGATGGCACCGTAGTTCACGGCGTCGTCAGCCTCGGGGTTGTAGAACGGCGGCTGGAGGATGGCTGCCGGGAAGCAGATCTCGTTGGTCGTCGGGTTGTAGTAGGCGTTCACCGTCTGGGGCGACATGTGCCACTCGTCCTTATCGACAGGCTTGCCGAGCTTCGAAATATTGTCGGCCGTATACCAGAGGCTGGCATTCACGATGTTCTCGAAATAGCTCTTCGAGGGGTCGATCGCCAGCGTCGAATAGTCCTTCCACTTGTCCGGGTAACCGATCTTCACCGTGAAGGCCGCCAGTTTTTCCTGAGCCTTGGCCTTCGTGGCGTCCGACATCCAGTCCAGCGCCGCGATATGCTGCCCGAGCGCCGTCTGCAGGTTCTTCACCAGCCCGAGCATACGCTCTTTGTCCTTTGCGGGGAAATATTTGGCGACATACATCTCGCCCACGGCCTCGGAAAGGATGCCGTTGGGCACCGACATGGCTCGCTTCCAGCGGGGTTTCATCTCCTGCTGGCCGGCCATCGCCTTGCCGTAGAAATCGAACGAAGCCTGCTGGAAATCGTCGCTCAGGTACGACGCGGCATCGTCCAGGTACTGCGCCGCGAGGTAGTAACGGATATCCTCCAGCGGAGCGTTCTTCATCAGGTCGTTGGCGTTGGCGATCGACGATTTCGTCGTCACGATGATCGTGTCGAAGTCGCCGATGCCCATGGCTTTATAGTAAGCGGGCCAGTCTATGGCATCGTAGGTCTTCTCGAACTCGGCCTTCGCCGTGGGGTTGTACTGCGCCGGTATGTCGCGCAGCTCGGTGTTCGACCACGACTTCTCGGCCAGTTTCGTCTCGATGTTCATCACACCGGCCACGGCTTTTTCGATGTCAGCCTCGGGGATGCCTGCAAGACGGAAGAGCTTGCCCAGATACTCCTTGTAGGCCGTCCGGATATTCTCGTTCTCGGGGTCGAGGTAGTAATCGCGGTCGCCCATCGTGAGGCCCGACTGCGAGATATAAAGGGCATTGATATCGCTGTTCATCAAGTCAGCCTGCACACCCACGGAAAAGAAGGGGTTGGCGATCGCCGTGTGGAGTCCGGCAATGGCACCGGTCAGCTGTGCACGGTCGCCGATAGCGAGGATCTCCCCGACGGCGTCCTTCACCGGAGCTGCGCCCTCGGCGTTCAGGCGTACCGAATCGAGCCCCATCTTATAGAGGTCGGAGATCTTCTGCTCGATGCTGCCGGGCTCGGCCTTCATCTTGGTCATCTCCGAGAAAAGCTCGTTGATACGCTTCTCGTTGTTATCACGCAGGATATCGAACGAACCGTAGCGCGAATATTCCGGTTTGAGGGGGTTGTTCTTCTGCCAGCCGCCCGTGGCGTACTCGTAGAAGTCGGCATTCGGGGCTACCGAAAGGTCGAAGTTGGCCAGGTCGATGGCGGGGGTTTTGGAGGTATTCTGACAACTTGCCATACAAGCTATTGTTGCAGCGAAAAGAATGATTTTTTTCATTGTGTTCGGGTATTTAGTGACGACAGGGGTGTCCGACCATGCCGGAACACCCCTTGTCTTTATTTCGGATCTGGATCGGAATGTCGGCTTATTTGCGGATCGCCGCCACACCCGGAAGCACCTTGCCTTCCATGTATTCGAGCAGGGCGCCGCCGCCGGTCGAAACATACGAAACCTTGTCCGCCAGGCCGAACTTGTTGATGCAGGCTACCGAGTCGCCGCCGCCGATGAGCGAGTAGGCGCCGTTCTTCGTAGCCTCGGCGATGGCCTGGGCCACCTCCTTGGAGCCGGTTGCGAACTTGTCGATCTCGAACACGCCCACGGGGCCGTTCCAAAGGATCGTCTTGCACTTGAGGATCTCCTCGCGGAACACCTTCTTGCCTTCCTCGGCGATGTCAACGCCTTCCCAGCCGTCGGGAATATTGTTGGCGGGAGCCACATCGGTGTTGGCATCGGCCGAGAATGCGTCGGCGATCAGCGCGTCGGGCGACATCACGACCTTCACACCCTTCTGCTTGGCTTTGGCCAGAATATCGAGTGCCGTCTGGAACTGGTCGGGCTCACAAATCGAATTGCCGACCTTACCGCCCTCCGCAGCCGCGAAGGTATAGGTCATACCGCCGCCCAGGATGAGGACGTCCACCTTCTCCAGGAGATTCTCGATGATGGTGATCTTGGTCGAGACCTTCGAACCGCCCAGGATGGCGCAGAACGGGCGCTGCGGGTTAAGCATAATGCCGTCGATGGCCTTCAGCTCGTTCTCCATCACATAGCCGAACATCTTGTCGTTGGGGAAATAATCGGCGATCAGCGCCGTCGAAGCGTGTGCGCGGTGCGCCGTACCGAACGCATCGTTGATGTAGCAATCGGCATACGAAGCGAGCCGCTTGACGAACTCTTTCTGCGGGCCCTCTTTGAGCGCCTTCTTGGCAGCCTTCTTCTCCTCGTCGGTAGCGTCTTCGGCCAGACCGCGGGGCTTGCCCTCCTCCTCGGCATAGAAACGCAGGTTTTCGAGCAGCATCACCTCGCCGGGCTTGAGGTTTGCAGCCATCTCGGCGGCCTTCTCGCCCATGCAGTCGCCGGCAAACATCACCTTCACGCCCAGGCGTTTCTCGATGGCGGGGACGATCTGCTCCAGCGAGAACTTGGGATCGGGATTCTTCTTGGGACGCCCCAGGTGCGACATCAGGATGACCGAGCCGCCCTTTTCGAGCACCTTCTTGATGGTGGGGATCGCCGCACGGATGCGGGTATCGTCCGTTACCTCGCCCTTCTCGTTGAGGGGCACGTTGAAATCCACGCGGATGATCGCGCGCTTGCCTTTGAAATCGTAATTGTCGATTGCGAACATAGCTCTTTGATTTTGAATTATTTTGTTGAATTGATCTTTCAAATACGCATTACCGGGGCAAATTTATGAAAATAATTTAAAAAAGTGTTATTCCGATAACAGAAAAAATAATGCGCCCGGCGCCACGGCACGCTAATAGAACGTCCCCTTGGGCGCGAAGATCGCGTACCCGAAATTGAACGTCAGGTACATGTTCTTCCAGTTGCGCAGGTCGTATTTGGTCAGGGCCAGGCTGACCGGGCCGATCGGCGTATGGTAGACCAGCGACGCCTCGGCGATATAGTGCCAGCGCTTATCTTCCACCGGGCCTGACACCCCGGGTACGAAACTGCGTTTCTCGCGGAACATGGCGTAGAAACCCGTGCGCAGGAAGAAGTTGGGCATCAGGTCGAAAGTCGGCATCACGCCGCCCGCCGCGAACCGCTTGCCCCGGAAGTCGGGCATGTAAATCATCTGCGCGTGAGGCACCGGCTCGTAAGCCGGCATCGACATCACCGTGGCCCCCTCGGTCGTGAACTCGGGATGGTTCGTGATCACGCCGTCGACGTTCAGCCCCAGCGAAAACCAGCTGCAGCCCGGCATGTCGAAATACTTGTCCCACGTAAGGCGGGCCCCGAACCACCGGCGCCGGGTGCGCGAGAGGAACCCTTCGGCGTCGTAGGGCCGGAATTTGTCGCGCCCGGAGACCCAGACGGCCGAAAGGCGCAGGTCCGAACCCCGGCGGGGATAGAGGAACTTGTCGAGCGTATTACGCGCCAGCTCGGCCTTGATCCCGAAGAACGAATAGCGCGAATGGTCGGTATCGTCGGCGAAAAGCTCGTCGGAATCGTACCGGTAATTGACATGCCCGCCGTTGGCGCGGATCAGGAAGACGCCGCGGTGGGCGAGGGGCATTCCGGCGGCCACCGAGAAGAAACTTTCGCTGTTCTTGACCTGCCGCGTGTTGTCGATTTTGGTGATGTTGCCGAATGAACCGTGGCGGAAATTCCGCACGGCGAAATTGTAGGAGTAATCCAGGAACACGGGTTTCCACATGTAGAAATCCGTGCGCCCTCCGATCGTACCCCACGTATAGATCGGCCCGAGGTAGAGGTCGGCGCCCAACTGCTGCCCCACACGGCCGATCGTCTGGTAATTGACGCCGATGTAGGCCTGGTTGAAGGCCGTCGAGGAGACGTTGCCGCCGATCGTGATCTTGAAGTTGGGTTTGGTATGGAACTTTGCCCGGAACGAATAGCGCTCCGTCACGGTGTCGTATGTCACGTGCGGGAAATCCATCGTGAAATCGCCGTCCGCAAGCACCGCGTAGAGGTTGTCGCGCAATTCGGAAAAACCCATCGGGCGCTGGCGCCCGGGGGTTCGGCGGTCTACCTTCACGAAGTCGCGGATATAGGCCTCGGGCGCCGAGGAGAGCCCTTCGAGCTTATAGTCGTTGAAGACCAGCGGCGGGCATTTGGCGCGGAACTCCTCGCGCCGCTCGGCATAGCGCCGGGGTGACCAGCGTTCGGAAACCCGCTCCAGGATCTGCGGCATGACGGCCATCGCATCTTCATAACCGGCATCCATCACGGCCACGGCGCTGTCGAAATCGAGCATGTTGACATCCACGGCACGGCGAACCGTGACGCTGCGCCCTTTGGGCAGGTCGTAATCCGTATCGTGCATCGCCAGCATGAAAGCCTGGTCGAGGATGTTGATGTCCTCGCCCGGCGGGGTATTGCCCGCCGTGCAGATACTGCCCACGATCAGGTCGGGACGGAACCCCACGTCGAGCGGACGCCACGGGAAGTTGTCGTAAATACCGCCGTCGTAGAGCAGCATCGAATCGACTTTCATCGGTTTGAACACCAGCGGGATGGACATCGACGAGCGCACGGCTTCGCACAGGTCGCCGTTGCGCATCACCACCGGCTCGCGGGCGTTCATATCGCTCGACACGCAGAGGAAAGGCACCATCAGACGGTCGAAGTCGCCGCCGGCAGCCGCCGAGGCCGGCGCGAACAGCTCCGTAAGCGCCATCTCGATCGGCGTCGAAGAAATCAGGTTCGTCACACGGAAACGCTTGCCCGAATTACCCAGGTTCAGGCGCACGCTGATAAACGACGGGTTGTGGCCGATCTGCTGGTAGTAGGGGGTATAGCGGGGGTCGATACGCCCCGACACCCACTCCTTGACCACGCCCGAAGCGACGATCTCCCGCATCTGGGCAGGGGAGTAGCCCGCGGCATACATGGCCGCGATGATCGAGCCCATCGAGGTGCCCGCCACGTAATCGATCGGCACGCCGTTCTCCTCGAGGGCTTCGAGCACGCCTATATGGTAGAGTCCCTTTGCGCCGCCGCCGCTCATCACGACGCCCACCGAGCGGGGACGTGCAGTCCCGTCGTCGGGGTTCTGCGCCCCGGCGACCGTCGCAGCGAGCAACAGCACCGAGATAAATGAGAGGGTTTTACGCAACATATCTCAATTTTTTTATAACTTTGCACGTTATACTTAACGTAATAAGACGGGTAAAAATACGGAAAAAGCGTAAACAATCAAAATATGACCGACAAAATCAATGAACTTCTCCGACGTGTCGAAGAGTTCAAACCGAAGGCAGCGGCCGAGATCGAGGAGTTCCGCATCAAAGTGCTCGGCAAGAAGGGCGAACTGAACGCCCTGATGGAAGAGTTCAAGACGGTGGCCCCGGAGCTCAAGCGCGAAATGGGGCAGCAGCTCAACAAACTCAAGGTCACGGCCCTCGACCGCATAAACGCCCTGCGCGAGCAACTTCAGGACGCAATCGCCGACGACGGCGCTGCGACCGAAGACATGACCCGTCCCGGTTCGGCCGAGCAGTTGGGGTCGCGCCACCCGATCTCGATCGTCAAGAACCAGATCGTCGAGGTCTTCTCGCGGCTGGGCTACACCGTCGCCGACGGGCCCGAGATCGAGGATGACTGGCACGTTTTCTCGGCGCTCAACTTCCCGCCCGAACATCCGGCGCGCGACATGCAGGACACGTTCTTCATCGAAAAGGATCCCGACATCCTGCTGCGCACGCATACCTCGTCGATCCAGGTACGCACCATGGAGCGCCAGAAACCGCCCATCCGCGTCATCTGCCCCGGCCGCGTGTTCCGCAACGAAGCCATTTCGTACCGCGCGCACTGCATCTTCCACCAGATCGAGGGCCTCTACATTGACGAAGGGGTGTCGTTCGCCGACATGAAACAGTCGCTGCTCTACTTCGCCAAGGAGGTTTTCGGCGAGCAGGCCGTCATCCGCATGCGCCCGTCGTATTTCCCCTTCACCGAACCTTCGGCCGAGGTCGACGTATCGTGCAACCTCTGCGGGGGCAAGGGCTGCCCGGTGTGCAAGGGTACCGGCTGGCTCGAAATCATGGGCTGCGGCATGGTAGACCCCAACGTACTCCAGGCAAACGGCATAGACCCCGAAAAATACTCGGGCTTCGCCTTCGGCATGGGTATTGAACGCATCGCAATGCTCAAATACGGCGTGAAAGACCTGCGCCTCTATTTCGAGAACGACGTGCGTTTCCTCCACCAGTTCGACACGGCACTCTAAAACACCGGGCCCATGAAACGTCTGACAGCGATCACGGTACTGTGCGTGCTCTTCCTTTCGGCCTTCGCCGCCGGGAAAGGCCCCGCCGGCGTGCCCGGCTATCCCGATTCGCTGCGCAGCGTATGGCTGTATACCGAAGGCATCAAACAGAATGCCATTGCCCGAGACACCGTCCGGGCGCGGGAATTCTTCGCCGAGGCCATCCGCAACGACTCGACCTTCGCACCGGCCTATTACGAAATGGCCGCCAACGGCATGTATTCCACGCCCGACGAGGCGGTGAATCTGGCACGCACGGCCTTCCGGCTCGACACCGCCAACAAGTGGTACCACCAGTTCCTCGGGCAGGCACTCATCTATGCCCGCCGTTACGACGAGGCGCTGGCCGTCTACCGCCGCCTGCGACAACTACCGGATTCTGGCCGCCCTCTACGAGCAGGCGCAGCAGCCCTTCTCGGCCATCGCCACGCTCGACTCGGCCGAAGTGCGCTTCGGCCGCATCCCGGTGCTGAGCACCATGAAACGGCAGCTGCTGGTCGCTACGCGCCAGATGGACAAGGCCGTCGAAGAGGCCGAGGCCATGGTCGAAGCGGTGCCTTACGAGGCCGAACACCACGTCGTGCTGGCCGACCTCTACGGCATTCTGGGCAAGGATTCGCTGGCCAAGGCCGAATACGACCGGGCATTGCAGATCGACTCGACCGACGTGGGAACGCTCATGTCGCTGGCCGATTTCTACAACGGCCGCCACGATTACCGGGCGGTGCTGGACGTTACGCAGCGGCTTTTCGAGTCGGACAAGATGCCGCTCGACACGAAGATCAAACGTTTCGGGATCTTCACCTCCGACATGCGTTTCTACCGCGAATATTACCCCCAGCTCAATACGCTGGCCTCGACGCTTGCCGTCCGCTACCCGCAGGACAGGCGCGTCGTGGAACTTTATGCCAAACACCTGATCGCCTCGGGCGAGCTGGAACAGGCGCTCGCGCTCTACAAACTCCACCTCGACGACCAGCCGCCCGTCGAGGAGTATTTCCGTTCGGTGATAGACATCGAGAGCTATCTTCAGCATCCCGATTCGGTGAACCGCTATATCGGGCGCGCCCTGGAGCTCTTTCCCGGACAGGTCGATTTCCACCTCTCGAAAGGGCATACGCTGAATTATTCCAAACAATATCCCCAGGCGATCAAAGCCTACAAACAATCGCTGGGCTATGCCCGGACAGATTCGCTGCGCAGCGTGATCTGGGGATTTATCGGCGACACCTGGCACCAGAAAGCCACCGCCGGCGAACAGGACATCGACAACAATTTCGCCCGGGCTGTCCGAAAAGGTTCGTTCCGGGCGGATATGAAGCAGTGCTACAAAGCCTACGACCACAGCCTGCGCTACGATCCGGATAACGCCATGGTACTCAACAACTACGCCTATTTCCTCTCGCTCGAAGGGCGTGAACTCGAAAAGGCGCTCACGATGTCGAGCCGCGCCATCGCCCTCACGGACAACAACCCCACCTACCTGGACACCCATGCCTGGGTGCTCTTCAAGCTGGGACGCACGGCCGAGGCCAAGAAGGTGATGCAGCAGGCCATCGCCCTCGACGGGCAGGAGAGTGCGGCGCTGCTGGTTCATTACGGGGATATCCTGCATGCCATGGGCGAACAGTTCATGGCCGAAATATACTGGCGCAAGGGACTCGAAAAGGGCTACGACGCTGACCAGATCACCCGCCGCATGGAACAGGGCAAAGCCGAAAAAGAGTGACCGTGATGAAGCCCGCCCGCATACTGACCCTCCTTTTCCTGTTCGCCGCCTTTACCGCTGCGGCGCAGGGGGGCCGCGATGCCATCGAAGAGCAGAAACGGGTCATCGCCGCCCTGGAAAAGAGGATTGCCGACGAGGAACGCGCGATCTCGAAGATACAGGAAGGCCGCGCCGCCACCGAGGAACGGGTTCGCCGCCTGGCGCGCCAGCTCGACTCCCGCAACCAACTGCTCGAAGAGACCGAGAAGCAGGTGCGCCTGCTGCGCAAGGAGATATCCCGTACGGACAGCGTCGCCGGCGATCTCAGCTCGGCCCTGGAACGCAACCGTACGCAGTATGCCGAGATGGTACGCGAGGCCTACCGCAACTATAAGCACAACAATTACCTGACCTACATTTTCTCGTCGCGCGACTTCGCCGACGTCGCGAAAAAGATCACCAACCTGCGCGAGGTGGCTTCGATGCGCGAACGCAAACTGCACGACATCGCCGCACTTTCGGAACAGGTCGCCCGCGAGAAGGAGCTGCTCGACCGTCGCAAACGCTCGTTGGATTCGGTGACGCAGAACCTCACCGCCCAGAAACAGAAGCTCCAGCGCGATTCGCGCAACGCCCGGGCCAATATCCGCCAAATGTCGCAGAAGGAGAAACAGGCCCTGCAACGCAAACTGTCGCAGGAACAGCAACTCGACGTGGCCATCAGCGAGCTGCGCAAACTCACCAAAGGCAATACCGAGGGTGCGTCGTTCTCGACCAAGACCACGGGGCTGAGGCTTCCCGTCACGGCCGGTTCCGTAAAACGCTACAAGGAAAACATGGCCGAGATCTCCGGCCCCAAGGGTGCGCACGTCATTTCGATCTACGACGGAAAGGTCGTCGAAATCAAGCGCAACCGCATCACGAACAAATACGACGTTTTCGTGGCTCACGGCGAATATATAACCTCCTATGCCAACATGGGGTCGATATGCGTTGAAAAGGGCCAGAAAGTGGCAAGAAACGAACAGTTGGGCACCATCGGCTCGTCGGTCAACATCATGACGATGGAAACCGAGTACAAACTGGTATTCGGCATCTACCCGCCGAACCCCGGCGAGAAGCTCCGCGCCGAAAACTGTTTCAAACGGTAAACCCCGGCGATAAACACCGAACCGGGAACCCTTCCGAACGATAAACACCGACAATAAATACCGGATCGGGAATCCTTCCGAACGGTAACCCCGGACACGCCACGCCGAAAAACCGTTTCGGGCGAAGGATAAATCCCATCAAATATTTTTGGCAACGGCGGGCAGAAATCCCGCTCTAAACCTGGCCAGCTCTCCCGTCGACCTTTTCCGGATCAAAAAAACCTTTTCCGCAGCCCTGTATCTGGCCAGAACGGAATACAACAGCGGGATCCCGCAAAAACAGGATCCCGCTTACCAATTATTCCGGAAAGTCGTCAGACCTCCGGCGAATCGAGGATAATCACCGGGTCGCCTATGTTGGCGGGGATTTCGACCCAAAACCAGTTCAGGTCGCCCGGTTTATCGGCCGCATCCACGCCCACGACATAGTAGAAGAGCTTGTCCCCGGCCTTGAACCCGGCGCCGTTGTTATTGAACTTGTGCTCGGCCGTGTCCATATAAACGCCCGGCACACCGTCCTCGTAATCCATCAGGATATAACCGATCAGCGTCTTTTCGTCATCATACCCTTCGCCGATGACATTCACCGTCTCGGTACTCGAATAAAAATGCGCACACTTGACATTGGCTTTGTTGGCGACACGCAACGTCCCCTTTCCGCCGACTGTCTCATAGGAGAATTCGACATTGACCCACGGCGACGTCACGACGACCGGCTCGTCGGCTGTCGTCGTCGAAGCCTTTGCCGGATCCGAATCGGTATATCCGGGGTCGTCTCCGGCCAGCTCAACGACTTCGAGCGTATATGCCGTAGCAGGTTTTAGCCCCGAAAAAGAGACTTCCACGGCATCATACGAAGCGACCTCAGCCACGACGGTTTCACTGTCCCCGTCGGTCGCCAGCAGTTTATAACCGAAAGCCGCAGCATGTTCCACAGCCGTCCACGAGGCCGCGAACGACGTGGGTTTGACGTCCTTGAAGACAATCCCGGGCGAAGCGAGTTTCACTGGCTGCGGATCGGGTTCGGATCCTTTGTCGTCATCACATCCCGAAAACAACGCCACGGCAAAGAAAGCCGCAAGCGTGGTAAGCATTTTGAAGATTTTCATTTTGAGAGATTTTTGGGTTAATACTTCGTGACGAGGCAAATATAACGGTTTTTCCGTATCGTTATACGCCCCTATATACCAATAACAAATTGTATATCAGAATAATATAAAACAAAAATCCAGGACATGGCCGGCAATGTATCCCCGGGTCGGAAATAAAAATTACGATCCGTAACTAAAACCGCTCCCTTTCTGAAAAAATATTTTTTTATTTTTCCGGAATTTCCCTGCGGGGAAGGCAGATGCAGCTTCGGAATGCCACCCGGACACGGACAACGAGAAAAAGCCC
>OLZG01001150.1_pt1 | contig 10679 bp, 9 predicted proteins | sample 1644401 | NCBI WGS metagenome assembly OLZG01 (sample SAMEA103958119, study PRJEB25191) | human gut metagenome | biome: human-associated habitat [ENVO:00009003]; feature: intestine environment [ENVO:2100002]; material: feces | place: Germany | collected 2013/2015
TGGTGCTTTTTGGTGCGCCCGCGGGAATTCGAATCCCGGACACCCTGATTAAAAGAGCCCACCGGGCAGAACACTCTGACTTTAGAAGTTTCGAGTTTTTGTTATTTTTGTGCAAAGCATCGTGATTTTCCGCCCGGCAATTTCTGCACCCTTTGTCGTATTTTGCAAGTCAGAGTACCCATTGCAACCCTTGAAACCGTGCAAAAACAGTGCAGAAACCGTGCACTTACTCTGGGATAAATAAAAAATGATGATTTTTAATCCATGACTTGGTGGCGATTTGCGTGACCACAAAGGTAAATTTGATACACGGAAAGAAGAATGCCCACTCGTCTGAGGAGTTCTCAGGGGAGTGGGCATTTCTGTATAATGGCATTTTGTATATGTCACTTGCCACTTTTAGCATGGAGGTTGCCATTTGGGGAATGAAGTTTCCACTTTTTATATGGCAAGTTTCTGCGCTTTCCGCATTGCTTTTCACATTTTCCGTACAACTCCATGGTGCTGTCCGCGGTCTCTGGCGGCTGCTTTTCTCCACAAAGCATGACCTTGGCAGAGAAAACGCCATTCTGATGGGTAAATGTGCTTGCACCGCCGGTCTTTTCTGCAATATGCTGGACAGACTGGATGCCGATCCCGTTTTCCTTTCGCTTGGACGAGCGGAAGAGCCCGCTTTTTTCGTTGACTTCACCGTCAAATGCGTTTTCCACTTCGACCAAAAGAAGCCGCTCGGCATGGACATACGCGGTGACCTCGATCTTGCGCCGGGCGGGTGCGGTGCGCAGGCTGGCTTCGAATGCGTTTTCCAGAAGATTAGACAGCACCAGACACAGATCGATCTCGTCCACAGGAAGCACCTGTGGTAAGTCGAGTTTGGCACAAAAGGGAACACCCTCACGCTTTGCAAGGGCACAATAATAGCCGACAACACTGTCCGCTGCACGGTTTTCGCAGAAATTCATATCCAGATCCGGGATCCGGGAGACCGTTTTTGCAAGGTAAGCCTTCAGGTTATCCAGATCTCCTGCCTCGGCCAGTGCGGAGATCTGATTCAGCTGGTGGCGCATATCGTGCCGCGCCTGCCGGGCTTCTTCAATGGCGGCTTTCAGGCTTTCATAGCGCTGCTGCTGCATGGAAAGAAACTGGTTTTCCTGCTGCAATCTTGCATTCTTGTTAAGGCTGTTTGCCATCAGCAGGAAAATTGTATTGAACAAGAACAGCAGGAACAAAAGTGCGATGCTCATAACGATGTAGACCTGCAAGACCCGCCCTATACGGAGCGTTATCTGGTAGCGCGGGGTTATAAAAAGATTCAGCAGGATGAACACCATCGGAAGCACCCAGAACACATACCACGTCTGCGCAAAATTGTCATCCTCCACCATTGCGCGCACTGCGTGGGTGGCGGGATAATAGGCTGCAGCAGCGGTCAGCCAGCAGATCACGTTATAAAAAATGCAGGCGCTAAAACAGAACCACGGCTTGTCCGGCGGCAGCTGCAGCCGGATCGTGATCGCCGTACCAACGGCGCGGGACAAGCTATTCAGGCACGCAAATACCGCGCAGACCGCCAGCGCGATGGTCCCGGATTTCCAGAGAGAGAGCCGCAGCGTTTTGAGATACAGGAAAATTGTCACAATCGTTATGAGCAGCAAGGGGAACGCGGTCGAGAGACCGAAATGATAGCAAAACAGCCCGCCGCCAAGGCAAAGCCCGAACAGCAGCGGCACCTCCCATACCGCAAGCTTTGCGGAAGACTGCTTCAGATAGGAGCGCACCGGAAAATACGCGAGCAGCAGGCCGGGAAACACAACGGTAAGCTCCAGGATCGGGCGCAGAACATCCTTCAACCCACACGCCCCCTTTGCAGCAGAAATTCCATAAACGCCTGTCGTGCGGCTTTCAAAAGCTCCTGACTGACATAGACCTGGCTGCCGTCCGTCATACAGAAGGCGGCATCCTGAAAATCGGCAGCATTCTCCATATTGATGATCGTACCGCGGCCACAAACAAAAAAGCGCGGGTCCTTTTTGAGCGGCTCTGTGAACGCCTTGAAACTCTGGCGCATGGCAAGCGTTTTGCCGGCAGTGGTGCGGATATTGATGATGTGGGCGAAATGCTCGGCGGATATGATATCACGATAGCGCAAATGGATGTCGCTGCCATCCACCTTCACCGTCAAAACCGGCTCCGGGCGGGGGAGTTTTGCGAGCATTTCATCCAACAGACCGGACAACTCGGCCTCTGAAAAGGGCTTGACCAAATAATGAAATGCCCGTACCTCGAGTGCATGGTCTGTCGAGGTGGTGGTAAAAACCAGAAGACAGTCTGCGTCTGTTTTCCGAAGTTCCTTTGCCGCGTCCATGCCGCTTAAACCATCCATGTAAATATCCAAAAATGCGGCGGTAAAGCGCTGCGCTTTTTCTGCCGCCAGAAAAGCTTCTCCGCTGTCAAATTCTAAAAGCTCTGCTTCTGTACCGCGCTGGCGCAGCTGCCGTGCCAAGCGCTCCTTCAGCAGCGTGCGCTCCGTACCAAGGTCATCGACGATCGCAAATCTCATGCTGTACCAAGAAGCTATTGCTATAGCTTCCAACCTCCTTTATAAACTCTTTCATCCTGATTATAGCACAGTTGCCCGGTTCTGTCGCAGCAGAAAACGGGATTTCGTGACGGAAACCGGGCTTTCGTGCCAAACAGCTTGAAACAGCCGTATCCACCCGTATACTAGAGACAGAGAACCTCAACAACGGCAGAAGGAAGGAGGGTCGCTGTGTATCGAATCGCCGTGCTGACAAACAGCAGGGCGCAGGAAGCTTTTTGGGCAGAGCAGATCTTGCAGTTCTGCGCCGAGCATTGTTTATTTCCCCAAATGGACTGTTACCACGATCAGGAAAGCTTTTTTGAAGCCGCGCGCTGCGAGCCGCTGACAAATGCCGTGATCGCCCTGCCGGGGGTGGATGGATTGAATGCAGTAGAGCATCTGCGCGCGCTTTGTCCCCAAACACGCGTTATCTGGTGCAGCGATCTGAATTTTTCGCTCCATGCCTTCCGGCTGCGTGCAGACTACTTTCTGCTGGAGCCAGTGACCGAAGCCGCTTTGCGGCAGGGTTTTTGCATCTGGCTGGATCAAAAAAATCCGGCAGAGTAGCGCCGACCTGACCGCAACGAACACAACAAGGAGAACGACTTATGAAAAAGAGAAAGATCATCCACTCTGCGTTGAGCTTGTCGCTGACCGCAGCATTGTGCCTTTCCATGGCCGCCTGCGGCGGTACGCAGACGCCCGCAGACAGTGTCGCCGCTTCTCAGCCCTCTGCACCGTCCGCCGTGGTGCAGCCCTCTGCTGCGGAGACGACCTCTGCGGCACTGCCTGTGAAGGCCTTGAACCCCAAGCAGGTGGAGGAAAACCCCTACATGGCTAAGAGCGATGCAAACATTCATCACGACGGCTACAACACAGATTCAACGGATGAGATCCTGCCGCTTGCAATCTATCCCGAGATCAACGTTTCCTATGAGACAACGAATGCAAATGCTTCTCCCGCTATCTATTTTGACAGCTACGGCCATGCCGTTGTGCCGCTGCTGGGCGGCATCGCCATCCGCGACCTGAACGCCGAAGAAACAAAAACGCTCGGCTATTTCTCGCCAAAGAAGCATGACGGCGGCGGTTACGTTATCCAGAGCTCCTATACCTTCATGGACGCGTCCAACCGCATCGTCTGCCCCACGAGCAACAACCATGTGCTGATGCTCCGTGCAACAGATGAAAACGGCAATGTGCTGCCCGAATTTGAGAAGGTGCTGGACATTGATATCAAGGCTGCCGCCGAAGCCGCGCTTGGAAAAGAGCTGACGCAGAATCTTTTGTCCGTGGTCTTTGACTATGACGGAAACCTCTGGTTTGCAACGGGCGGCTTCCGCATTTATCCGCAGCGCCAGCAGCAGGGCGTCATCGGCTATATTGCCCGTTCTGCCATTGATGCGATCCTGAATGGCGAGCAGACAGACCTTTCAAAGGCTGTCTTTGTCTACGAGCTGACCCCCGGCGAGGGTGCCGAGAACGGCATCGCCGCCTCCAAGGACGGTGCGGTGATCCTCACCAACCAGAACTGCTATCTTCTGCGTGCAGAAGAAGGCGTAGACGTTGTGTGGTGCACGCCCTATGAGAGCGCGGGTGCAAAGGTGAGCGGCGAAGGCGATAAGACCACCGGCGGCGGTCTTGCATGGGGCGGCGGCTGCTCTCCCACACTGACACCGAACCTTGTGCTGTTCACCGACAATCAGGATATCGTAAACCTTCTTGCGCTCGATATGAAGACCGGCGAGGTCGTGGCAAGCGCCCCGGTGCTGGATGATCTGCCCGAGGGCTATCAGGTAGCCGTTGAGAACTCTGCCATCGTCTATGACGACGGCAATGGCACCGTCAGCACCATCGTCTGCAACTGGTTTGGCGCGGGCAATGCAGGTCTGGCGGACCCCAACAACGACTCCTCCATCCAGAGCTACGCTAATATTTACGACCAGAACTGGCTCATGAAGGGCAACGTTATGATCGCCCCCGGCATCGAGCGCATGGACACCGTAAAGACCGCAAACGGCTACGAGATGAAGAGCATCTGGAGCCGGAACGACCTGAGCGACACTTCCATCCTGAAGCTTTCCACCGCAACGGGCTATATCTACGGCTATGTGCAGGATGTGACCACCGGGATGTGGCAGTACATCATTCTGGATTTTGAAACTGGCGAGACTGTTTTCACGATGGATGTTTCCAACAAGTACGGCTATAACAACATGGCCATTGGAATGTATGCCGGCAACAGCGGCAATGCGCTCTACTGCCCGACAGGCTATCTGGAACTGCTTCGTTTGCAGGACCGTTTCGTTTATCTGCCCGAAATGCCCTACCGCAAGGTCGATCTTGATCAGGCAGCAAGAAATGTCCTCTCGCAGGAACAGTTTGCGCAGGACGGCGGTGAAGGCACCGTTGCAAGCTGGCGCAACACTGTGACCGTCCGCAACGTACATCCCAACACTACGGTAGCTTTCCGCATGAATAACCTGTCCGGCAGCACCTCCGGTCTGACCCTCTACGCCTATGGCATGGACGGCAAGCTAGCAAAGGTCGATCCTGCACTGTGGTCGATCACAGACGAGGACGGCAAGGCTGTAACGGAACTTACCGCCGGTACGCTCTATGAGCTGCGCGTGACCGTCGCCGATGGCGGCGCTCTTGACCTGAGCGAGACGGAAAAGGAGATCAGGCTCTCCGTTGTACTCGGAAAATAAACATAAAACGCCCGCCCACCGTGTCCAAATCTCCACGGTGAGCGGGCGTTCCGCTTCCTTTTGAAGGCAGACCGCAAAGCCTATCAAGATCAAAAGCAGGTTCAAAAGCTGGGAAACCAGCGTGGCGATGGCAGCACCGGTAACGCCCATAGCGGGGGCACCCAGCTTTCCGAAAATGAGCAGATAGTTCAGTCCGGTGTTCGCCGCTACCGCGCCAAAACTTGCCCAAAAGGGGACAGCGGCGTGTTCCTTGCAGCGTAGCCATGCGGACAGGACGGTGCTGACCGCCATGGGCAGATAAGAGAACGCCACGATGCGGAAGTACCCCGCCCCCACACGGAGGATGGCGTCATCTGCCGTATAAAGTCCCAAGACCTGCGCCGGGAAGCCCCCTGCCGTCAGCAGAAACAGTGCTGCCAGCACACCCCCGCAGACAAGGCTTACATCCAAACTGCGCCACGCCTCGGTGTGCTCCTCCGCACCCAGAAACTGTGCGATCAGAATACCGGCAACCGTGCCGACTGCGCCGGACATCACGGAGAAAATAAGAGTGAAGTTACTGCACAGTCCCACGGCTGCAATACCGGCTTCGCCCAGCTGCCCAATCATGATCTGATCCACGATAGAAAAGGAGGCTTGCAGCATTCCCTGTAAGGTGACCGGAATGGCGATTTTGCAAAGGGTCCTCATAAAGTCTGACATGGCAGCCTCCTTGTGCTTTCCCGTTCCACCAGCTCCACTGGCAGAACGATGCCGGCATCGCAGGGGGGCCGTCCCGCAGGGCTTCAAGGCGGCGGATGGCAGTCCTTGCCCGGAGCGCCGCATCCTGATGAATGGTGGTCAGAGCGGGAACGCTTTCCCGGCTTGCCAGTGTATATGCAACACGCAAAGTCCTGATGCGCTATTTGCGCCGCCGCCCTGCCTGCGCTACATCCGACAGAGTATTTTTGCAAAGCAACCTGAAACCCATTACGCAGGTAACGATAAAGCAGCTGTTCAAAAAGCTGAAAAGGAAAACAGAAATTCCGCGTTTACACCCGCACCTGCTGCGACATACGTTTGCTACACGCTACTTGGAAAACGGCGGTGATATATACAGCCTGCGGGAAATTCTGGGCCACACAAGCTTGACCATGGTGCAGAAATACCTGCACCTTACACAGCAAAAAACAACGCAAAAGTTCCCGAATTTCAGCCCTATGGACAGAATCAGCCGAAAGACAGCATAAAAAAGCACCAGACAGCGTTAAAACTGTCTGGTGCTTTTTGGTGCGCCCGCGGGAATTCGAATCCCGGACACCCTGATTAAAAGTCAGGTGCTCTACCAACTGAGCTACGGGCACAAATACTCAATTTGCCTGTTACAGCTTAAATATTGTAACAGGTATGGGAGAAAAAGTCAAGCTTTTTGCCGCATTTTCAGCCAGAAAATCTGCCGCAGGGCAGCTGGTGCAGGAACCTGAAGCATAAACGCATTGCAAAACAGAATAAATATATTGAAAAACAATAAAAATGTATTGCAAAACGATGTGACATATGTTATGATAACAGCATCGGATATACCATAAAACATCAGGGGGAATGACCAATGCGTCAATTACCAGAAAATTTTTTTGGCTGGAACGACCACAAAAGCATTATGCTGACCAAGTTCGCCACCCTGGCGGCGGCCATGGGGTGCGTGGTGATGGTGCTGTGCGGGCCGCGCATCGTCAGCTGGGTTTTGGCGGTGCACGCGCTGCAGCTGGTGCATGGGCCAAAGCTGGGGTATTTTTTGCTGGGGCTGGGCTATTGCAGCGCCGCGCTGGCCCTTTGGATGCTGTATAACCTGTACATGTTTTTGGCGCGCATTGAAAAAGAAGAGGTGTTTACCCCTGCCAACGTGTTGGCCCTGCGGCGCATCAGCTGGTGCTGCACCTGGGCTGCAGCGCTCTGCCTGCCGGTGGGTGCCGTGCTGGGGCTGCCGTTCATCTTTGCCATTGGCGTTGCGGCGGCGTTTATGGCGCTGATCGTGCGGGTCATCAAAAATGCGTTTGCCCAGGCCGTTAAGATGAAAGACGAACTGGACTATACCGTGTAAGGGGGCGCAGAAGATGCCAATTATCGTCAACCTGGATGTGATGATGGCAAAGCGCCACATGGGGGCGGGGGAGCTGGCTGAAACCATCGGCATTACCCCGGCCAACCTTTCCATCCTGAAAAACAACAAAGCAAAAGCGGTGCGGTTTTCCACCCTGGAAGCCCTGTGCAAAGCGCTGGATTGCCAGCCCGCTGACCTGTTGGAATACCGCCCGGACGAAACGTAAAGAAACGACCTTGATATAAGGAGACAACCCAATGAAATTTGATAAAAAAGAGGCTGCAGGCCAGCCCCTTCCATTTTCTGCACCCAAAAATCCGCAGTGGGTCATGCTGGCCGCCCTGCTGTTGAGCTATGCGGCGGGCTATGAATATGTTGACCGCTGCCTGGGTTTTGGGGTGGCGAGCGAGTACTCCGCCTGGCGCGCCGGAGTGCTGGTGTTTGTGGCGCTGTATACCGTAGTGGTGGAGCTCGCCGCCTGGGCGGGGGACCGCAAACCCAGCCGGACCGCCGCGGCCTGGTGGTGCTGCTGGCTGGTGCAAAGCCTGGCCATGGCGGGGTGGAGCCTGCACACGGACGACCTTGGCTTCTGGCAGGTCGTGGCGTGGCACTGCACGGCTATTTATTATGTGCTGGCCCGCAATGATTTACTGGCGGCTGGCCGCACCAGCTGCCTTGTGCTGCTGGATGGCGTGGCGGGCATGTTTGCCATCCCATTCGGCAACTTTTTGCTGCGTACCCAGCTGCTGTGGCAGGCACTGCACCGCTGGTGGGCCAATCATGCGGGACGCAAAGGCCGCACGCTGGAAACCGCCGTCAGTATAACTGCTGCCCTGCTGCTGGGCGGTGCGGCCTGCGCCACGCTGGCGGATGATAACTTTGCCCGGCTGTGGGGGCATCTTGGCAGCTGGCTGGGGCAGCTGTTCGGGCAGGATGCCCTGCTGGCAAATCTGCTGATCTTTGCGCTCTCCCTGCCTGTTGGTGCCTGGTTGTTTGGTCTGGCGGGCGGCAGCGCCCGGCGCAAGGCGCCGCCTGTTGCGGCGGAACAGTTTTACGGCAAACTGGCAGCTCTGCCGCGCCTGCCTCAGCTGATGGGAGTGTTAGTCATGGCGGTGCTGTGTGGTGTGTATACGTTGTTTTTTGCCGTGCAGGCGGCGGAATTCGCCGCTGCCCTTGGGGCACCGCTGCCCCTGACCGCGCCGGATGCCGCCGCGTTTGCGGTGAACGGTTTTTGGGAGTTTTGCCGCATTCTGGCGCTGGACCTTACTGTGCTGGCGGCACTGCACTTTTTGGGGGCGCAGCCGGTTACCCAAAAGGGCTTATCCCGCGTGTTGGCCGTGGCACTGTGCGGGTTCGGTGCCGGGTTTGCGATGCTGGCCGCGGCCAAGCTGGCGGTGTATATCAATCTGTACGGCCCAACGGTGCGGCGCATTTGGGCTGCGTGGGTGCTGGGAGCATTGTTACTGGCTAGTGTTTTGGCTGCGGTGCGGTTGTTCTGCGGCATCCCGGCGGCACGCATGGCCTTTGTGGCAGCGGCATTCAGCTTCAGCCTGCTGTGCTGCCTGCCTCTGGAGCGCTTCTGTGTGGATGCTCAGCTGGCCCGCCCCGATTGCGATTGGCAACTTTTGCAGCGCTACACCTGGCAGAGCAGCGAGCTGGACGAGTATATCACCCAACAGGCAGGGGAAAACGCGAACTTGTCGGGGCGCAGCCCCTCCATCTTGCTATCGCAAGACCGTTCTGTCGCTTGAAAGCCCCACTGGGGCTTTCATTGCTTCACTTCGTTTCGCAAACGCGAACTTGTCGGAGTGAAACTCCGCCATTTTGCTTGCGCAAAAACGTTCTGTCACTCAAACACCCCGCAGGGGTGTTTGTTGCTAGCGCAAACGCGAACTTGTGGGGATAGGATTTATAATGGCGAGGTATAATATCGTGAAAAATATAAGAAAGCGAAAAATAATTATACTTGTGGTGCTTCTGATTTTAATTATGGTCAGTTGGTTAATTTGGGGAAATCTGTCGGTAGAAACAAATAAATTAACAGTAACATCTAAAGACTTACCTGAAGCGTTTGACAATTTTTCTATTGCCCATATTTCGGATTTGCATAATGCAGAATACGGGAAGAATAATGAAAAGTTAATTGATATATTAAAGGCAGAAAGCCCAAATATAATCGCTATTACTGGGGATTTGATAGATTCCAACCATACAAATCTTGAAGTTGCATTATCTTTTGCTCAGCAAGCCGTAAAAATCGCTCCTTGCTATTTTGTTACAGGCAATCACGAAGCATGGGTCGGTTCACAATATGAAGAATTAAAGACATCATTAGAAAATGCAGGAGTTACCGTTCTTCAAGATGAAGCCATTGAATTGAACTATGGTGATGAGTGTATTCAGCTAATAGGCTTAAATGACCCTGATTTTTCAGAACGAGACAGTTTTTTATCAGAAAGTATTTTGGAAACAAAACTTTCGCAGGTAAATATTAGCAATGAATTTACTATACTTTTGTCGCATAGACCCGAGCATTTTAATGTCTATCAAAATAAAAATATTGACTTAGTATTGTCGGGACACGCCCACGGCGGACAATTTCGACTGCCATTTTTGGGAGGAGTTATTGCTCCTAATCAAGGACTTTTCCCGAAATATGACGCAGGCATCTATACAGAGAATGGAACAACTATGATTGTGAGCAGAGGTATTGGAAACAGTATTATTCCAGTGCGCATTAACAATCGACCGGAAATAATTATCATAGAATTGAACTGTGGATGAATAAGCGTATATCCTGATTTTAAATATTTGTGTCAGGAACACAAAAGGAAATTGTGAGAATATATAAATTCCAGTTTTTGAAACTGAGAAATATGAACTTGTCGGGGCCTTGTTGTATATCTCATTATGGCATATACAGCAAAGCCCCGGAACGGTCAAGACCGTTCCCTACAGCTTATTTTATATTGCGGTGCAAACATACAAATGATCTGTAGGGCGGGATGCCCTCATCCCGCCGCGGAGAAGCATTGCTGATTGCGTCAAGCCTTGCGAATTTGTTCAAATTTTGTTTACAATTTGTCTAAGAATAGCCGGTCGAAACTACGTGAAATTTATCCGCATCACCAAAAATGAGTTAAGCGCTTTGTACAGTATTGACAAATGTGTGCCAAAAGGTTATTGTAATAGCAATTCATCAGCCAAATGCAATGAACAGGAAATGACCTATCCGTATCACCGCTTACAGAAAGCCGTCGGTTGTGCAAGACGGCAGCAAGGCGCGGTCTGGCCCTCACCTGCGAGC
>OLZG01001156.1_pt1 | contig 10657 bp, 10 predicted proteins | sample 1644401 | NCBI WGS metagenome assembly OLZG01 (sample SAMEA103958119, study PRJEB25191) | human gut metagenome | biome: human-associated habitat [ENVO:00009003]; feature: intestine environment [ENVO:2100002]; material: feces | place: Germany | collected 2013/2015
GTCCAAACCCGGCAGCCCAGCCGCTTCCGAGAGCCCGAATGGCCGTCGGATACTGTTCCGGCGTATAGGTATAGAGCACGCCCCAGGCACCGAGGTTAAAGAAGGACATGACAGCGCCCCAGATCATGAGCATCGAAGCCGTCGAAGCGTGGCCGAAGAAATAGCTGGCAACGCCGCTGAATAAGAGGAACGACGACAAGGTATACTTGCGCCCGATTTTGTCGACCAGCCAGGCGGCACAGTAATAGCCCGGAAGCTGGGCCAAGGTCATGACCAGGACGTATTCAAAGGTCTTGACGACCGTGAATCCCTGCTGGAAAACGAGGGACGGCAACCACATGAAAATACCGTAGTAGCTGAAGTTAATGCCGAACCAAACCAGCCACAGCATGACCGTCCGTGAGATAAAGGGCTTTTTCCACAATTCATGGAACGAAGCCTTGGTTACAGTCGGCATCCGTTCATCGGCATCGGAAAAAGGTGCGACGGGCACATGCAGCGTTTTTTCGATGGAAACGACGATATTCCGCGCTTCCGCTACGCGGCCGTGAGCCAGGAGATAACGGACCGATTCCGGCATATGAAGGCGAATGAGGCAGACATACAGCGCCGGCAGGGCACCGATCAAGAAAGCCATGCGCCAGCCATAGACGGGAATGAAGAAATAGGCGATGCAGGCAGCGGCAATCCAGCCGAGGCCCCAAAAGCTTTCCAAGAGGACGATGAACCGGCCGCGCACCCGCGACGGAGCATATTCAGAGACCAACGTCGCCGCCACGGGCAATTCCCCGCCAAGGCCGAAGCCTACGAGAAAGCGAAAGATGAGCAGCGATTCATAACTCCAGGATAAGGCACAGAAAGCCGAAGCAATGCTATAAATCAATACCGTAATCGTAAAGACTTTCTTGCGGCCCATGCGGTCGGCAGCCGTACCGGATACGACGGCGCCAAGGGCCATACCGATGAGTCCGATGCTGCCGATGAGGCCCATCTGCCCCGGGGCCAATCCCCATTCTTTAGCAAGGACGGGCAGGATAAAGGCGATGAGCCCTGTATCCATGGAATCAAAAAGCCAGCCCAAACCGGTGACCAAGAGCAGTTTATAGTGGAACCTGCCTACAGGCAGGGCTTCCAACCGGTCTAACAACATGAGATGTTTCCTCCTATCTGTACAACTGTCATGACACATAATTTGACATGACATCATTGTAGCATATAGAAGGAAAAAGTCAATCGCCGTATAAGACCTTTAAGTCATGCAAAGCCTTATGAATAGCATCGAGTTCTTCTTCCGTCTTGGCTTCGACCAAATGCGTATGAATGCCGCCGCTGATGGTGCTCAGCAATTCGGCCTTAGAGTCTTTCATCCGCTTGATGTACTGCTGGACGTCGCGGCGAGAATGAAGATTCAAGGTCCCTTCCAAATTGCCGTAGACCTCGTGTTCGACGACGACGTTGTGGACGATGCCCCCGTTGTCAACGACGGCTTCGAGTTCCGCTTCCATCAAATCCGTACCGTGGCAGCAGACGAAGACCCGCGTACAGCCCTTCTTTAACGGTGTAACCAGCTGATAGCCCCGGGGCGTTGAAATGATGCCGACCCCTTGGGCACGCAAAAGGGCGACGTCGCCGACGATGATTTGGCGGCTGACGCTGCAGGCCTTGGCTAAGGCCGTACCGGTAACGGCAGTCGTCGATTCGTGCAGCATCTGAAGGATTTGTTCTCTCCGCTGTGTATTGTCCATGAAAATTCCCTCCTAAATATCTTTATATACCTGCTGTCCCCGTACAGGGATATCGAGCAGCATGGCAATGCCCCTTCCCCACAACAAACCCGTACAGAGTCCCGGTGCAAAGCCCAGTACTTCATTAAAGAACCAGGAGTGCGTAATGAAAGAAAAATGGTAGCCCACGAACTGGAAGGAGGCAAATACGATGCAGATGATCAGATAGGCCGGCATGGCCTTCTTCATCGGCGGGCATTGGAGGCGCCGCCGTTCCCTGCAGTAGGTCAGTTCCGGCAGGCCTTTTTTAACCCACAATCCGATTCCCATGCCTAAGAAAAATCCCATGAGGAAGCAGAGTATCGTTAAAAAAGGATATTCTGAATAGTAGTATAATACAACAGCCGACCAAATGGCAATCAGCCATGCCGGACCGGAGAAATACCACACGCGGCACGTTCGTTTCTTTTTAAAGTAAAAGCCATAGGCAATCATGGCCACAGCCATGCAAAGCTGGGTCCCGGTCAATATATCATAAGCCCCCATCAGCCAAGATGCCTCCTTTCTCCCTATTCAGATGAATGACGGTATGTTATATCTGTATTATACTCGATAAAGATTAAAAATATATTAAAATTTAAAATAAATTGAAAAAAAATCCTCCTTACAGTATGTAAGGAGGATGATTTACTTTCATTTATAAGTTTGAAAAGTCGATAGTCGCAAAGAGGTCATCTAACGTTTCCGCCCGGCGGATCTGAGTCACCGTTCCATCGGCATGAAGGAGGAGTTCGGCCGAGCGAAGCTTGCCGTTGTAATTAAAGCCCATGGAGTGGCCGTGAGCCCCCGTGTCATGGATGACCAGGATGTCGCCGTCTTCGATTTCCGGCAGGCTGCGGTCGACGGCGAATTTATCGCAGTTTTCGCAGAGCGAGCCGACGACGTCATAGACGTGATCCTTGGGAGCGTCTTCCTTGCCCATGACCGACAGGTAGTGGTAGGAGCCGTACATGCCGGGACGCATGAGGTTGGCCATGCTGGCATCGACGCCGATATATTCCTTCCAAATATGTTTGTGATGGATAGCCGTCGTGACCAAGTAGCCGTAAGGACCGGTGATGGCACGGCCGCATTCGAAGGAAAGGCGGCATTTGCCGAGGCCTCTCGGAACCATGATGGCTTCAAAATACTGTTTGATGCCGGCACTCAATTCATCGTAATCGATGAACGATTCTTCCGGACGGTACGGAAGGCCGATGCCGCCGCCAAAATCGAGGAATTCGATATCGATGCCGAGGAGTTCCTGTACTTCCGCAGCCAATTCAAACATCATCTTGGCCGTATGAATGAGGCCCGTTACCTGGAGTTCATTGGATACGACCATGGTGTGCAAGCCGAAGTGGGATACGCCTTTTTCTTTCAGGATGCGGAAGGCGTCGAAAATCTGTTCACGGGTCATACCGTATTTGGCTTCTTCCGGCGTACCGATGATATCGTTGCCGCCCTGAAGGAGGGGGCCCGGATTATAACGGGCGCAAATCCAATCCGGCAAAGGACCGCGCTGTTCCATGAAGTCGATCATGGAAATATCGTCGAGGTTGATCAGAGCACCGAGTTCCATGGCTCTTTTAAATTCTTCATAAGGCGTGTCATTGGAAGAAAAGACGATATCATGGCCGGTAATGCCAACTTTGTCACATAGTTCCAATTCTGCCATGGAGCTGCAGTCAGCACCGACGCCTTCTTTCTGCAAGAGACGCATGAGATACGGATTCGGTGCAGCCTTAACGGCAAAATACTCTTTGAAATCATGGGCCCAATCAAAAGCCTTTATCAATTTTCGAACGTTATCGACAATGGCTTTTTCATCATAAATATGAAAAGGTGTCGGGTACTTGGCAATGATAGAACGAATCTGTTCTTCATTAAAGGGGACAGTTTTCTTGTTCATCTGATTCAGCTCCAATTTCTTATAATACAGCAAGATGCATAATCTAAACTACAAAACAAACTTGCATTTCATTGTTTCTCTACAATGATTATTATATAATACAAAGAGATAATTTGTGAAATAGATTATTTCAATTCATTCCATTCGATAATCAAATTGCAAGAAAAGGAGGTCCGGCTATGGATACGACGACACTCCGGACATTCATTGCCCTGGCACAAATAAAGAACTTTACGAAAACGGCGCAGCAGCTCTTCGTCGCCCAGTCGACGGTAACCAACCGCATCCGCGACTTGGAGATGGAACTGGGCGTCCCCCTCTTCATCCGCAGCCACAAACAGGTCGACCTGACGGCGTCGGGTCAAAAATTCCTCGATTATGCCCAACGCTTCGTCTCTCTCGAACTGACGGCCCTTCAGGATATCCAGTCCTCGCCGACGTACGCCCAAAAAGTAAACATCGGTACGACCAATACGATTTACGAAAGCCACCTTCAGCGCCGCATCCGCAGCTACTTAAAGAAGCAGAAAGACGTCTCTCTCCATGTCACTATCAGCCATACGGCCGACATGATGCGCCAGCTCCAAGAAGGGACCCTCGACGCCATCTTTTCCTTCAGTGCTATGTTCAAAAGCGGCTTCGTCTGCCAGCCCTACCGGACCGACTCATTGGTCCTGGTCTGTAAGGAATCCGATACCTCGTACGCCAAGGGCATCTATAAGGATGATCTGCAAAAAATCGATTACTTATTCTGTAACTTCGCCCTCCAAGGCGTCGGCCTCTACATACAGGACCTCTTTCCGCGCCATCACCGCTTCCCCTTAGAAATCGACAACAGCACTAAGCTCCCGCAGTACGTCGCCGAAGGCATCGGCTATACCTTTTTGCCGAAAAGCCTCATCGAAGACGACTTAGCCTCCAAGCGGCTGCGGGCCATTCCCCTCCTCGATTTCGAACCGCCAAAGGTCGACAGCTACTACATCACCCGCAGTCCGTCGACGGTACCGGCGCCCTTAGAAGAAGAGCTCTTGGCCGATCGGTCATATCGTTTCCAAGACGACGATGAGCGTCGACATGACGACGATGGAAATGAGGATATATAACGAACTGATGCAGGCCGCCACTTCGATCTTTAACTTCAATTTCGCCGTATAGTAGCAGGCCATGCCGGCAACCGGGGCAAAGACCAGGACCATGAGGACCCGCTTGATGTCCATGGAATAGTCGAGGCCGACATAAATAAAGGCAGCAAAGACGACAGAGATCAATAGGCGCAGACCTACATCCGTATAGATGAGGTGCAGGTATTCCTTCTTTAAGGACAAGCCCAGGGCAACGCCGATCATCAGCATCGACAAGAAGGTATTGGCCGAAGCCGGCACCTTGACCCAGTCAATGACCACTTGGGGCAGAGAGAGGCCCCCCAAAGCCAGGATAAGCATCAGGATGTAGGACAGGACCGGCAGGGATGAAAAGATCGTCTTGGCCAAGATATAAAAGATATTATCCCCTTTTGCCCCACGGACGTAGCGGGCCAGGCCATAACCGCCGCCGAGACACATGAGGGAGTTGCCGGCGTCAAAGATGCAGACGATGAGGACCGCCGCACTGTCGAAGAAATACGATACGAAGGGCAGGGCAAAATTGCCGATATTATAGCCGTTCATATTGAGCATATAAAAGGCCTTTTCGCTTTTCGTCCGCCCGACACCATAGCCAAGGCCGACCATAAGCAGGTTGAAGACGATGGCCAGGAGGCTGATGAAAAGGTAATGCACCTCGAAGTGGATGCCGTTCAGGTTGGCAATGATGACCGACGGCAGGGTTATATTAAAGACAATCGTCGATATGGTATGAAAAGTGCTGCGCCCAAAGAGGCGCAGCTGCTTTAAAATATATCCGCAAAGGATGAACGACACGAGAATGGCCGCTTTTATGATCGTCTGTTCCATCGCTTACGGTTTGACGATGCGATTGGCCGTACGCATCATTTCAACAATGCGGAACATGTTGGTAATAGAGCCGACGGCGACCTTATCGGTCAGGCCATAGTAGTTGAGGCAGGCCCCGCAGGCGTAGACTTCAACGCCTTCTTCTTCAAGATGCTTCAAATCTTCGAGGGACTCGGAATCTTCCGTGACCAGGGATACGCCGCCGTTGTAGCAGATAATCTGCTTGGGCAGTACGTCCTGTTCAGTCAGGGTATAAATAAAAGTCTTCAAGAGGTTCTTGCCGAGCGTATCGTCGCCGAGACCCATGACAGGCGCATTGAGGACGACGATATAATCAGAACCCGATACAGCCGGTGCGTCTTCAACAGGAGCGGCCCCTTCTTTGACCAAAGTGACCGTATAATGGGTATCCGATTCCTTAGTCATCGTATAGGCACAATTCATCTGTTCTGATAAGTTTTTGAGATTTTCCGTTGCGATTTCATTATCGACGGTAATTTCAATGGCATCATGATCCTTCAAAGCCTTATGGGCTTCAATGACCGGTAAAGGGCAGGCTTTGCCCAGTGCATCGATTTTAAACATCCTAATTCCTCCTCAAGGGCTTCTTTCTTCAAGGAAGGAGTCCTTTGTCAAATGAAAAAGGGCTGTTCCATGAAGGCAAAACTCCATGGGACATCCCTTATTTTTATCCTTTTTGCGTTTCCGCAGCTTCTTCGTCTTCTTCCGATTCATCGTCAGAAGATTTCAGGCCGCGCCGGTTCGACGTATGATTCTTCCATACGACCCAGATCGACGTATCGACACAGATGGACGAGTAAGCCCCGCTGATAAAGCCGATGAGCATGACCAGGGAGAAGTTCTTTGTCGATTCGCCGCCGAAGAAATGGAGGGCGCCGCAGGCAAAGAGAACCGTCGACAAGGTGTAGATACTGCGGTGGATACTCTGAGAAATACTGTCATGCGCCAGTTTTTCATAAGAGTCGGTCCGCCGGTGAGTCCGCGTGTTTTCACGGACGCGGTCAAAGATGACGACGGCTTCGTTCATGGAATAGCCAACGACGGTCAAGATGGCCGCTAAGAAGGTGGCGTCGATTTCCAAATGGAAGAAAGAGAAAACGCCTAAGACCATGATCAAATCGTGTACGATGGAAATAAGGGCCGAAATGGCGATCTTATACTCGAAGCGGAAGGAAATATAGGCCGCTAAGGCAATGAAGGCCACAGCCAGGCTGGTAACGGCATTTTTCGTGACTTCCGAGCCGATGACGGCACCGACCGATTCGGTCCGTTTGACTTCGGCACCGCCCAAAGAGGTGCTCAATTTTTCGGACACGGCCTTGGTTTCGTCACTGGACAGGTTGCGCATGCGCAGCATGACGTCTGTCGACGAATCCTGGTCGGTAACGCCGGTCAGCTGGATGACCGTATTGCCCAGGTCCATATTCGATTGATCGATGACCTGACGAACTTCCGAAACACTGACGGCCTTATTGAACTGCATGTCGAGGATGGTACCGCCGGTATAATCGATACCGAAGTTAAATCCATTGATAAAGATAGAAATCAGGCTGGCAAGGACCAGGACAGACGATAAGATGAACCACCACGTGCGATGTTTGATAATATCAAAACTCATTTCTGTCCCCCCTTTTTCAGCATATGTTCAGGCGGTTTACGGTTTAACCCGTAGAACCAGGGATTGGTGATCAATCCCGTATTGATGAACCAGGTCAGGAGCGAACGGCTGACGACAATCGCCGTGAACATGCTGACGACCAGGCCCAAGGCCAAGTTGACGGCAAAGCCCTTGACCGTGCCGCTGCCCATGACGATGAGGACGATGGCAGCGATCATGACCGATACGTTGGCGTCGAGGATGGTATTGAAAGCCCGGCGGAAGCCGGCTTCCATCGACGTTCGCAATGTCTTGCCGACCAAGACTTCTTCTTTAAATCGTTCAAAGATGAGGATGTTGGCATCGACGGCGAAACCCATAGACAGGATAACACCGGCAATCCCCGGCAAGGTCAGCGTCGCATCGAGGTACTTCAAAATACCCAGCAGGATGAGGACGTATACCAAGAGGGCGATATTGGCTACGATACCGGACATACGGTAAATGACGATTAAAAAGACCATAATCAACAGGATGCCGATGGCAAAAGCCTTTTCACTCTTGAGCTTCGAGTCAAGGCCCAGGCTCGGACCAATGGTGCGGACTTCCATGACTTTCAATTTAACAGGCAGGGCGCCCGAACGAAGGAGGATGGCTAAATTCTTGGCATCTTCCAAAGTCTGGCTGCCGGTGATGACGGCCTTGCCGCCCGTAATCGGTTCGTTGACGACGGGGTTGGTCAAGAGTTCGCCGTCGAGGTAGATACCGATTTTATGGCCTACATTCGATGCCGTAAGGTCAGCGAATTTTTTAGCCCCTTCATCGGTAAATTCAATGCCGACGACGTTTTTATGACCCTGGTCGATTTGTTCTTTTGCCGTTTTCAAATCGCTCCCGGTCATCCGCGTCGTTCCGCTTTCATCTTTAAACTCCATGACCGCCGTTTTCCCGATTGTTTCGATGGCTTTTTCCGGATTTTTTTCACCCGGCAGTTCGACGATGATTCGCCGAGCCCCTTCTTTCTGAACAAGCGGTTCGGTCAGGCCCATTTCATTGATACGGCGTTCGACGATGGTGACGGCACGGCTCAAGGAGTCTTCCGTAACCGGTGCATCCGGCGTATCTTCAGCTTCCAAGACGATATGCGTACCGCCCTGTAAGTCCAGGCCCTGTTTAATGGAGTTGGCAAGCGGATTGATCAAAGTAACAAAGGCTGCCACGATGATGATGACGGCCCCAAAAAATTTTATCATGTTACGAGTCCGCAACGATACTCCCCCCTCTGGGTAAATCTATGGTTTTATTGGTGAAGCACGAGATGGCGTTTATCCGTGACGATTTCAGTCATGATGACGTCGTGAGCTTCCATGGGAACTTCCGGAACGATCTGAACGTCCCAAGCTGCAGCAATGGCAGCTGCCTCCCCTTTCCCACTGAGGAAACGGTCGTAATAAGCCGCGCCGTGGCCTAAGCGGCCGCCTTTTTCATCAAAGGCAAGGCCCGGGACCAAGATGACATCGAGGTCAGACGCCGCAATGTGCAGACTGTCCTCGGGCGCCGTGCGGATGCCGTAGGCTCCGACGACAGCCTGTTCCAAACCTTCGAGGCGGGCTGCTTCGATGTCGGTCCGACTGACGCAGACCGGAACGTAGACCTCTTTCCCATCCGCAATGGCCTGTGCCATCAAGGCGTCGAGGCTGACTTCATCAGGCATATTGAGAAAGGCCATGATGCGCCGTGCCCGGGCATAGGCCGGGTGGGCCATAATCCGGGCACAGACAGCCGCACTGGCCGAATTCTTTTCGGCTTCCGTCAAACGATGGAGGCGGTCATACATGGCGCTGCGCAGTTCCTTTTTACTGAGCATCTTTCTGGTTTTCGTCAGCCGGCTGGGCTGCTTCTGCTTTGACGTCATTGTTTGCTTCAACAACTTCCGGCTTTTCGGCCTTCTTGGCAGCCTTCTTGCCTTCACTGCCCTTGCTCAGGACCTGAGCGACAGCTGCGCGGGTAACGCGGATTTCGACCTTATCGGCTACGCGGATAACGAGGTAATCGTCGTGCAAAGACACGATGGTCCCCATGACGCCGCCGACGGTGACGATTTTAGCACCGGGTTTCAGGCTGTCCAGCATTTCCTGCCGTCTCTTCTGCTGTTTCTTCTGCGGCCGCCACAGCAGAAAATAAAAAATGACGACCATGAGGATTATGGGCCAAAAAGCAGTAAGCTGTTCAGTCATATCCATGTCAAACACCTCCATCAATTAAAAAAATATTTTTTATGTGCAAGCGCCTTTACGCGTCTTGATACCTTTTCCAAAAATCCCGGCGGAACTCGCGGAACGTCCCGTCGAAGATCGACTGGCGCATATCCCGCATGAACTGCAGCAGGAAGTAGAGATTGTGAATACTGACCAAGCGGTATGCCAGGAGTTCTTCCGCCTTGAAGAGGTGGCGGATATAGGCCCGCGAATAGTTGCGGCACGTATAACACTGGCAGCCCTCTTCAATGGGATGAAAATCATGAGCATACTTGGCGTTGCGCACGGTCAGCCGCCCTTCATGGGTCATAGCCATGCCGTTGCGGGCCACGCGGGTCGGGAAGACGCAGTCGAACATGTCGACGCCGCGGGCGACGCCTTCAAGAAGACAATCGGGAGTCCCGACGCCCATCAGATAACGGGCCTTGGTCTTGGGCAGATAGGGCGTTGTATTCTCTAATATATCATACATTATATCCTTAGATTCGCCAACACTCAAGCCGCCGATGCCGTAGCCGTCAAAATCCATGTCGACCAGATCGCGGCAGCTCTGCTGACGAAGATCCTTGTACATCCCGCCCTGAACGATGCCGAAGAGCCCCTGTGTATCGCTGTGATGATGGTCGAGGCAGCGCTTGGCCCAGCGGCTGGTCCGTTCCGTCGAGAGTTTGGTGTATTCATAATCGGACGGATAGGGGATGCATTCGTCAAAGGCCATGGCAATATCGGAATCGAGGGCCATCTGAATGTCCATCGACACTTCCGGCGACAAGAATTTTTTCGAGCCGTCCAAGTGGGAACGGAAGGTGACCCCCTCTTCGGTTATTTTGCGCATCTGACCGAGGCTGAAGACCTGAAAGCCGCCGCTGTCGGTTAAGATGGCCTGCTTCCAGTTCATGAACTTATGAAGTCCCCCCGCTTCTTGGACCAGGTCATGGCCCGGACGGAGGAACAAGTGATAGGTATTGCTGAGAATGACTTGAGCCCCCATGTCATAGAGCTCTTCCGGCGTCAGCGTCTTGACCGTCGCCTGCGTACCGACAGGCATGAACATGGGCGTCTTGAACGTACCGTGAGGCGTACGCAGGATTCCGGCACGGGCGCCGTCGCATTCGGCCTGTTGTTCGTAGGTAATAACCATAGATTCCTCCCTA
>OLZG01001161.1_pt1 | contig 10636 bp, 6 predicted proteins | sample 1644401 | NCBI WGS metagenome assembly OLZG01 (sample SAMEA103958119, study PRJEB25191) | human gut metagenome | biome: human-associated habitat [ENVO:00009003]; feature: intestine environment [ENVO:2100002]; material: feces | place: Germany | collected 2013/2015
GCGGATGGGATGGAGATTCTGGAAGATTACCGCCCGCAGTTCGACATCATCTTTCTGGATGTGGAGATGAAGCACCTGGACGGCATGGAGACCGCCCGCCGCATCCGGGAGCGGGACGGCGGGGTGCTGATCGTGTTCATTACCAACATGGCGCAGTATGCCATCCGCGGATATGCCGTTGGGGCGCTGGATTATGTGCTGAAACCGGTGCCCTACTTTGCGTTTTCACAGCAGCTGCAAAAGGCGCTGGGACAGCTGGAAAAGCGGGAGCGGCATTATTTGGCTGTGGCGGTGGACGGCGGCATGCGGCGGCTGGACGCGGCGGAAATCTATTACCTGGAAAGCGAAGGCCACAAGGTGCATTTTTACACCGAAAAAGAAGATTTTGTGGTGCCGGGCACCCTGAAAAACTATGAGGAAAAGCTGGTGGGCCGGGCGTTTGCACGGTGCAACAGCGGGTATCTGGTCAATCTGGCGCAGGTTTCCGGCGTGCAGCAGGATATGGTGCAGGTTGGTCCGTATACGCTGCAGATCAGCCGCCCGCGGCGCAAGGCCTTTATGGCGGGGCTGGCGGATTATATTGGGGGGGCGGGACAGTGACGACACTGCCGGATATTCCCCGCCTGTACACCGCATTGGCGGAAGTGCTAGCGGCGCTGCTGTATGCGCACAGGCTGCCGCCGCGGATGGACCAGCGCGTGATCTGGGGCGTGGAAGCCGGTTGGGCGGTGCTGCTGGGGGCGTTTTTGCAGGCCACGGGGAAAGTTCCGCTGGCGTGGTGGATCCCCTGCATGGCAATGGCGATTCTTTCCATGCTGCTGTTTTTGTGGGTCACACGCAGCATTACGCTGCTGGAAGCGGGTTATGTGTGCGCGCGGGCCTTTATTTTGGCGGAGCTGGCGGCCAGCGTGGAATGGCAGCAGCACTGCGTGCTGTGGCCGCAGCGCAGCGGGGCGGAGCCGCTTTCGCTGCTGTTGTTGGCGGCGGTGTACGGCGGCATTTTTGCCGCGATGCTTTTTGTGGAGAACCGCCGCCCCGGCCCGGCCGGGAAGCTGAAAATAACGCCCGCAGGAACTTTTGTGGCGGTGGTCATGGCGCTGACCGCATTTGCCGTGAGCAATTTGAGCTTTGCCAACGGCAGCGAAGCCAACATGAACATGTTTTACATCCGCACGCTGGTGGACCTGGCCGGGGTACTGATTTTGACGGTGCAGCACGAGCAGCTGCGCGAAGCCGCCCTGCACAGCGAGCTGGCGGAGCTGGACGGCGTTTTGCACCGCCAGTACGAGCAGTACAAGCAGAGCAAGGAGAACATCCGCCTGATCAACCGGCGCTACCACGAGCTGAAAATGCAGATTGCGGCCATCCGGGCGGAGCGGGACCACGCCAAGCAGGATGTGGCGCTGGCGGCCATGGAAAGCGGCATCCGCCAGTACGAGGCGGAGAACAAGACCGGCAACCCGGTGCTGGACACCCTGCTGACGGCCAAAAGCCTGTACTGCCAGCAGCACCACATCACGATGACCTGCGTGGCGGACGGGCATTTGCTGGACTTTTTGGAAACAGGGGAGATCTGCACGATTGTGGGTACGGCGCTGGACAACGCAACGGAGAGCGTGGAGACCGAGCCCGACCACGAAAAGCGGCTGATCCGGGTGGCGGTGTACGCCCAGAACGGCTTTGTGATGCTGCGGTTTGAAAACTACTGCGCGCAGGAAGTGGAGCTGGGCGCGGACGGCCTGCCGCGCCGCAACACCCATGGCGGCAGCGACCTGCGCGGTGTGCGCGCCGCCGCCGAAAAGCGCGGCGGAACTATGACGCTGCACTGGGAGAATGAGTGGTTTACGCTGCGGGTGCTGCTGCCGCAGAAAAGCTGAATGGATGGCTGGGGGTCTAGGATAAGGCACCCGGCCATTTTTGGTGTTTGGGCGGGGTGCACAAAACAGGGTCGAGATGCTTTGTGAGAGATGCACAACAAAAAATGAAATGTTTTTGAAACTTTTGCAAAACATGCAACGGAAACAACAGTTTGTGCAAAAAATGAGCCGAAAGAAAATTGTTTTGGTACAATATCATCAATAAAAGCGGAAATCCCGTCAGCCGCCATCCGGAGGGCGGCACAATAAAAGGAGGAAAACAATGAACACCCTGCTTCTTACCCTGGCAAACATGGGCGTCAACCTGGACGACGTTGCCGATGTGGTCAATAACTGCATCCCGCAGCTCATCTTCTTTGGCGTTGTGGTTGCCGCCGCCATTATCGTACTGATCGCTATGGCAGTCAACAAGAAACTGGCCAAGCCCACTAAATTCATGGTGCGCGCCCAGTCTGGCCTGGCCGTGCTGGTGGCTTTCGGCATCATGCTCAACCTGGTTGCCTTTGGCCCCATGAGCACCATGCTCGATCTGGTCACCGGCAACGGCACTATCACCGAAGAATCTGGTGCAGAGGCCAACGCCCTGTGCACCGAGATTGCCGAGGAAGGCATCGTCCTGCTGCAGAACGATGACAACGAACTGCCCCTCGCTTCCGGCAGCAACCTGAACGTCTTTGGCTGGGCTTCTGTCGGCCCTGTCTACGGCGGCTCCGGCGCCGGCGCGATCTCTGCCGATCGTCCCACCGTCAGCCTGCTGGATGGCCTGCACAACGCCGGCATCAACACCAACACCGAGCTGAGCGATTTCTACACCGCTTACTGCGCCGAGCGCCCGGCGCTGGGTTACATCAACCCTAACTGGACCCTGCCCGAGCCCACCGCCGCCAGCTACACCCAGGAGCTGATCGACAACGCCAAGTCTTTCTCTGACACTGCAATGGTCGTCATCAGCCGTGTTGGCGGCGAGGGTTCTGACCTGCCCACCGATATGAGCACCGTCAACTACACCGACAACTCCACCGAGTACAAGGACTTCGAGGACGGCCAGCATTACCTCTCCCTGAGCAAGACTGAGCGCGACATGATCGACCTCGTCTGCTCCAACTTCGACAACGTTGTGCTGGTTTACAACGCTGCCAACACCCTCGAGCTGGGCTTCGTCGATGAGCACCCCCAGATCAAGAGCGTTATCTGGTGCCCCGGCACCGGCCAGACCGGCTTCAACGCCCTGGGCGAGATTGTTGCCGGTGAGGTCAACCCCTCCGGCCACTCTGCCGACACTTTCGTCTACGACCTGACCGCTGCACCGTACTTCAACAACATCGGCGACTTTACTTACACCAATGCGGATTCCGTTGGTTACACCGCTGCCGGCTTGTTTGGCCGTGATCCAGAGCAGGTTACCCCGCACTTCGTCAACTATGTTGAGGGCATCTACGTCGGCTACAAGTTCTACGAGACTGCCGCCGCCGAGGGCCTGATCGACTATGACAAGACCGTGCAGTATCCCTTCGGCCACGGCCTGTCCTACACCACCTTTACCCAGAAAATCGACTCCATGACCGAGGCTGACGGCACCATCACCCTGGATGTCACCGTCACCAACACCGGCAGTGTGGCCGGTAAGGACGCCGTGCAGGTCTACTTCAACCCGCCGTACACCGATGGCGGCATCGAGAAGGCATCCAAGAACCTGGTTGCGTTCGAAAAGACTAAGAAGCTCGAGCCGGGCGCTTCCCAGACCTTGACCCTGACTTTCAACACCGAGGACATGGCCAGCTTTGACAGCAAGGACAAGGGCTGCTATGTGCTGGAAGAGGGCGACTATATCATCAGCATCAACGAGGATTCCCACACGGTGCTGGATTCCAAGACCTACAACGTCGCTTCCACCATCGTCTATGACGAGTCCAACCCCCGCAGCACCGACGCCGAAGCTGCTACCACCAAGTTCGACTTCGCTGACGACAAGCTCGTCACCCTATCCCGCGCTGATCACTTCGCCAACTATGCCGAGGCGGTTGCTGCTCCCTCTGACTACACCATGTCTGAGGAAAGCATGAACACCCTGTACAACGACCACAACTGGACCCCCGAGGACCACAACGACCCCAACGACGAGATGCCCGTTACCGGTGCCAACAACGGCCTGAAACTGGCTGACCTGCGCGGTGCTGACTACGACGACGAGCGTTGGGATACCCTGCTCGACCAGATGACCGTCACCGAGATGGACGACCTGATCGCCCTGGGCGGCTACCAGACCAAGGCCGAGGCCAGCGTTGACAAGTACGCGACCATCGACTGCGACGGCCCCGCTGCCATCAATAACAACTTTACCGGCGTTTCTTCCATTGGCTTCCCGTCCGAGATTATCATCGCTTCCACCTTCAACACCGACCTGGCCCGCCGTTACGGCGAGAGCATCGGCCGCATGGCCAGCGAGATGAACGTCACCGGCTGGTACCCCCGCCATGAACGGCCACCGTTCCGCCTTTGACGGCCGTAACTTCGAATATTACTCTGAGGACAGCGTCCTCGCCGGTTACATCGGTGCCAGCTCCATTGCAGGTGCCCAGAGCTACGGCGTCTACGCTTACATGAAGCACTTTGCCCTGAACGACCAGCAGATCAACCAGAGCGAGATGCTCTGCACCTGGGCTGACGAGCAGGCTATCCGCGAGATCTACCTGCGTCCCTTCGAGATCAGCGCCAAGGTGGGCGGCTGCAAGGCCGTCATGTCCAGCTGGAACTATATTGGCAACCAGTGGGCCGGTGCCTGCAATGCACTGCTGAACGGCGTGCTGCGCGGCGAGTGGGGCTTCCGCGGTATGGTCATCACCGATGGCTTCCACTTCACTGACTACATGGATTCAGATATTGCCATCCGCAACGGCTGCGACCTGATGCTGAAGAACTACGATGTTGCCACCAACCACCTGACCGATACCACCAGTGCTACCAGCGTTAAGGCTATGCGTCAGGCTTGCAAGAACATCATGTACACCGTGGTCAACTCCCGCGTTTACGACCCCGCCAACACTGTTTCCACCCCCATCTGGCGTACCGCTATGATCGTGGTCAACGTGCTGCTGGCTGTACTACTGGTCGTGCTGGAAGTTCTCACCTTCAAAAGCTACAAGAAGAAAAAGGCACAGTAAAGTGTAATTTGTAAGCTGTGCAGCTGCCCTGCGGTCCATCGCCGCCGACTTTGCGCGGTTGTGCGGTGGGCCGCAAGGCTGTTTTTAAGAAAAGGAACCACCTTATGCAAAAGAAACAACTGCAAGCTTTGACGCTTGAACAAAAATGTGCGCTGCTTTCGGGCGCGGGTACCTTTACCACCCGTGCGTATCAAAAGGCTGGCATTCCGGCTATCACTTTGTCCGATGGTCCCAACGGCGTGCGCAAGCAGGCGGGCGCGGCGGACCACCTGGGGCTGAACCCCAGCGTTCCCGCCACCTGCTTCCCCACGGCAGCCACTGTGGCGTGCAGCTGGGACCCCGCCTTGGGCGAGCAGATCGGCCAGGCCATGGGCGAAGAAGCCGCCGCGCAGGAAGTTGCCGTGCTGCTGGGGCCGGGCCTGAACACCAAGCGCAGCCCCCTCTGCGGCCGCAACTTTGAGTATTTCTCCGAGGATCCGTATCTTTCCGGCAAAATGGCCGCGAGCTATGTGCGGGGCATCCAGTCCAACGGTATTTCGGCCTGCCCCAAGCACTTTGCCGTCAACAGCCAGGAACTGCGCCGCATGGCGTCGGATTCCGTGGTGGATGAACGCACGCTGCGGGAACTGTACCTGACCGGGTTTGAGATCGTGGTCAAGGAAGCAAAGCCCAAGACCATCATGAGCAGCTATAACCTCATCAACGGAACTTACGCCAACGAGAACCGCCACCTGTTAATGGACATCCTGCGCGGGGAGTGGGGCTTTGACGGCGCTGTGGTAACGGACTGGGGCGGCAGCAATGACCATGCCCTGGGCGTGCAGAACGGCTCCACGCTGGAAATGCCCGCCCCCGGCGGGGACGCGGTGCGCGAGCTGATGCAGGCTGTGCAGAGCGGCAAAATTACCGAAGCGGATGTGGACGCCCGGCTGGACGAGCTGCTGACGCTGGTGTTTGATACCCATGCCGCCGTGCAGTCCCACAGCCGCACCTTTGATGCGGACGCTCACCACGCCCTGGCCCGCCGCGCCGCAGCCGAAAGCATTGTGCTGCTGAAAAACGAGAACGACCTGCTGCCGCTGGCCGAGGGCGCAAAAGTTGCCGACTTTGCCCAGACACCGCGGTACCAGGGCGCTGGCTCCAGCGCAGTCAACTCCATCAAGGTGGATACCTTTTTGGACTGCCTGAAAGAGAGCGGCCTGGCCAGCGTGGGCTTTGCCCCCGGCTTTGACCGCCAGGGCAAACCGGATGCCGCCAAACAGGCCGAGGCTGTAGCCCTGGCCCAAAAGGCCGAAGTGGTGCTGCTCTGCCTGGGGCTGGATGAAATCAAGGAAAGCGAGGGTCTGGACCGCGGCGATATGCGCCTTGCGGACAACCAGATCGAACTGTTAAAGGCCGTGCAGCAGGCCAACCCCAACACCGTTGTGGTGCTCAGCGCAGGGGCTTCGCTGGAAACCCCGTGGCTCAAACACTGCCGTACCCTGGTGTATGGTGCGCTGGGCGGCCAGGCGGGGGCGGGCGCCATGCTGGATGTGCTGACCGGCAAAGTGAACCCCAGCGGCAAGCTGGCCGAAACCTGGGTCAACGCCTATGCGGATACCCCCGCCAAGGATAACTTTGCCGGGCCGGGCCGCATGGTGCAGTACCGCGAGGGGCTGTATGTCGGCTACCGCTATTACCAGACCGCCGGTGTGCCGGTGGCATTCCCCTTTGGCTATGGGTTAAGCTACACCAGCTTTGCCTACAGCAATTTGCAGGCCGCGTCCAATGGCGTGACCCTGACCGTAACCAACACCGGCAAGCGCGCCGGAGCAGAGATCGTGCAGCTGTATGTGGCAAAACCCGGGGCAGAAGTGTTCCGCCCCGCACAGGAGCTGAAAGGCTTTGCCAAGGTGCAGCTGCAGCCCGGCGAAAGCAAGACCGTGACCATCCCGCTGGACGACAAGGCATTCCGCTACTGGAACACCAGGACCGACAGCTGGGAAGTGGAAGGCGGCAGCTATGAGCTGCGGGTCGGCGCGTCCAGTGCGGACATCCGCCTGACCGCCGTGGTGGAAGTGGCCGGTACCGGCGCACCCAACCCCTATGCGGGCAAGCATCTGCCGCACTATACCAGCGGCAAGGTGCAGAGCGTGCCGGATGACGAATGGGCCACCCTGCTGGGCCGCCCGGTGCAGCAGGGAAAAGTTAAAATTGACCGCAACATGACCCTGGGCGAGCTGAACCACAGCCGCAGCCCGCTGGGCTGGCTGATCTGGCTGGTGCTTACCGCACTGCTGAACGCCAGCTACAAGCGCGGCAAGCCGGACCTGAATGTGCTGTTCCAGTACAACATGCCGCTGCGTGCCCTGGCCAAAATGACCAGCGGTGCCATCAGCATGGGCATGGTGGATGGCATTGTGATGGAATTACAGGGATTCTGGATCATCGGCCTTGTGCGGGTGATCATAGAAGCCGTGAAAAACCTGGTACTGAACGCACAGCTGGAACAGCGCCTGCGCAACAGCTGAGGAAAGAGAGGGGCTATTTATGCAGCTATGGAATAATTTTGCGGCAAAACACCCCGCCGCAGCCAAGTGGGTGCGCGAAGGCGGACTGTTTGTGATCGTATCCAACCTGGTTACGGTGTTCAAATACCTGCTGCTGCAATTTTTGCCGGCGGCGTTCAGCAGCCTGCCGGTGGTGGATTTTGGCTGGCCGGGCATCCCGGTCACGCTGTTTGGCGAAACCTTCCAGTGGAACATCCTGGGGTATGATTCCGCCCATGGCGGTCTGCCGTACTTTTGCGCCTACATGGTTGCCATGGTGGTGGGAGAATGCATAAACTTTCCCATCCAGCGCAACTTTGTGTTCCGCAGCAAGGGCAACCTGGCCAAGCAGATCGCCTGGTATGTGGTGGCGTTCTGCTTGATCACCTGCATCGTCAACTCCATCAACTGCGTGTGGGTGGCGGTTGCGGGCCTGCTGGTGCCGGATTTCATCTACAACATTGGCACCACCGTGCTCAATGGCGGCATTTCCATGGTGATCTTCTTCTTTGTGAACAAGATCATCTTCCCAGAGGGCGCACAGGCAAAATAAAGCCCGGCAGGATCACCGGCGCTTTTCCCGGTACTCGAACAGGGCGGCGGCACGGTACAGGAAAAAGTCTTTTGGATGGTATAAAAATGTGATTGCCAGCAACGGCGAAGATCTGAACGGATAAAGAAGAATGCTGCCTTTCCCTGATGTGGAGAAAGACAGCATTTTTATTGCGTTTTTCGGAAAGAGGTGAGCAGCGGCCCCTACAAATGGGTAACGGCTGGCCATAAAATGGCGCTATTACATGGTGTGCTTTGTGAGAAAGCGCTGTAGTGTGATGATATAAAACGGATGGGTGCATGGTGTGCGCCCCTACGGAATTACAACAAAACACCCCCGCCCGTGCGGTAAATGAACTGCATAGGGCGGGGGCACCATTATTTTACAAAGAAAACGCGCAGAGCGGAGACTTTACTGTTCCACGGCACCGGTGGGCAGCTGGGGAACAGCGGTCAGGATGCGCATGAACTCTTCGCCGGTGATGGTTTCTTTCTCGTACAGGTACTTGGCGATCTCGTCCAGCTTGCCGCGGTTTTCAATCAGCATCTGTTTGGCTTTTTCATGCTGCTGCTTGACGACTTCCACGACCTTATCGTCCACTGTGGCGGCTGTGCGCTCACTGCAGGCCAGGCTGGCATCGCCGCCCAGGTAGGCGTTGTTCACGGTTTCCAGGGCAACCATGTCAAAGTCGTCGGTCATGCCGTAGCGGGTAATCATGGCGCGGGCCATCTTGGTGGCCTGCTCGATATCGTTGGATGCGCCGGTGGTGATGGAGTTGAACACCACTTCTTCGGCGGCACGGCCACCGGTCATGGTGGCAATTTTGGCCAGGATCTCTTCCTTGGTCATCAGGGTGTGGTCGCCGTCCTCTACCTGCATGGTGAAACCCAGCGCGCCGGAAGTGCGCGGCACAATGGTGATTTTCTGCACGGGGGCGGAATGGCTCTGCAGGGCGGCAACCATGGCATGGCCGACTTCGTGGTAGGCCACGATGCACTTTTCTTTGTCGCTCAGGATCTTATTCTTTTTCTGGGCACCGGCCAGGATGGTATCCACGGCTTCCTGCAGGTCGTACTGGGTAACGGCCATGCGGTGGTGGCGCACAGCGCCCAGGGCGGCTTCGTTGATGATATTGGCCAGCTCGGCACCGGAAGCACCGGGAGTCATGCGGGCAACCACGGCAAAGTCACAGTCGGGGCCGATTTTGACCTTTTGAGCGTGCAGGCGCAGGATGCTTTCGCGGCCTTTCAGGTCGGGCAGCTCCACGGGCACACGACGGTCAAAACGGCCGGGGCGGGTCAAAGCGGGGTCAAGGGATTCAGGACGGTTGGTGGCGGCCAGAATGATAACACCCTTGGCGGCGTCAAACCCGTCCATTTCGGTCAGCAGCTGGTTCAGGGTCTGCTCGCGTTCATCGTTGCCGCCCATACCGGAAGCACCGTCACGCTTTTTGCCGATGGTATCGATCTCATCAATAAAGATAATGCATGGGGCTTTTTCGTTGGCCTGTTTGAAGAGGTCACGCACCTTGGAAGCGCCCATGCCGACGAACATCTCGACAAATTCAGAACCCGCAATGGAGAAGAAGGGAACACCGGCTTCGCCGGCAACAGCGCGGGCCAGCAGGGTTTTACCGGTGCCCGGAGGGCCGACAAGCAGAACGCCCTTGGGCATTTTGGCACCGATATCCTCGTAACGCTTGGGGTTATGCAGGAAGTCAACGATTTCCTGCAGGCTCTCTTTGGCTTCGTCCTCACCGGCAACATCGGCAAATTTGATGGACTTGCCATCCTCAACGACATACTGTTTGGCACCGGATTTGCCGCCGCCAAAAATCATGCTGTTGGCGCCGCCGGTCATTTCACCGACCCGCTTGCGCATCATGCGGTTGAACCAGACGATCAGGATGATCATGGGCAGCAGCGAGATGACCCAGCCCAGCAGGGTGTCCACCCAGGTGGTCTGGTTGTACACCTTGCCAAAGGAAACGCCGGCGCTTTCCAACCGGTTGACCAGCTGCAGGTCCTGCGCAATGGAGTTGGTGCAGTAGGTGGTATCGTTTTTGTCCACAAAATAGATTTGCTGATCCTGAATTTCAACGGTGCTCAGCTCGCCGCCTTCGAGCATGTTCAGGAAGGTGCCGTAATCGACCTGTTTGACCTGGCCTTTCATCATGGCGGGGAAGGCCCAGAAATTGAGCAGCAGCAACACCACAAGGATCACGGCATATACAATGCCGGTCGTCTTTTTGGGGTCGCGCGGCTGTTGGGTTTCGTGCATAACAATTCCTCCAGTTGGGGGCGGTAATAGGGGCCCCCGATAGATTCTATCATGAAGAATAAAAATGAACTGCGGATGAACAAGGCATGAAATAGCTGGAAATTCCGGTAAACTTTGCGTGAACAAGGGCAGTTTGTGGGCAAAAACAGGAATGCAGACCGCGTAACGACAGGGAAAAAGTGAAGGCAACACCGCACAATTCCCGCCTAACGGCTCAAGCACCGCTCCGGCGGCTGC
>OLZG01001177.1_pt1 | contig 10486 bp, 6 predicted proteins | sample 1644401 | NCBI WGS metagenome assembly OLZG01 (sample SAMEA103958119, study PRJEB25191) | human gut metagenome | biome: human-associated habitat [ENVO:00009003]; feature: intestine environment [ENVO:2100002]; material: feces | place: Germany | collected 2013/2015
ACCGCCTTTCCAAAGGCAAGGAGGCACGTCTTGAGAAAAGGAAGCTCAATACCCATATGGCACTGCAAGCTTGCGATAGGATCGTGGCGAGCGCGGCGCCTTTTACCCCCATATCCAACCAGAAAATGAAGATAGGGTCTAATACGATATTCAATAAAGCCCCGATCAAAACCGAGCACATAGCGATAGACGGACGCCCTTGTGCGTTGATAAAGGCATTCAAGCCCGTGGATATCTCGACAAACAGAGTGCCCAGTAAATAAATAGAGAGATAATCCACCGCATATCCTAACGTATATTTTGATGCTCCTGTAAAAAGCAGGATCGGTTCCATGAAGGTATAGGTGATGAGGGAAGTGAATATAGTAAATAGGATAAGCAATATAAATCCATTTCCCACTATTTTTCCGGCCCGTTCCCGGTCGCCCTGCCCGAGAGCGATAGCCGCTAACGGCGAACCTCCCGCTCCCACGATAGCGGAGAAAGAGGAGATCAAGATCACGATGGAGGTGGTCACCCCTATACCGGCCAAAGCGTTTGTCCCGATCTCGGGAATATGCCCGATATAGATACGATCTACGATATTGTAAAGTAGGTTGACAAATTGGGCCGCTACCGCCGGAAGCGCCATTTTGAAAACCAGCGGTAGCATACGTTCCGTACCTAGCCTAGCCTCGTATTTGTTCTTCATATTCAATCGGGATTTCAATTAAAATGGCTGCAAAGTTACAAGAACTTGTTGGATTATATAATCGAGTTCCATAAATTACCAGTTAATAAAAAACACTTAATATCTACCACATCTACAATTCCTTCTTATATGCCTTATAAATAAACATCTTATATAGTGGTTGTAGATAGAAAATATCTACAATTATCATTCTTTATCTACCATGTTTTGATAGAAAACGCAAGAAACCAAATTATCGTTTAGGTTCGTGTGTCGTAGTGCCTATATATGTAAAAGTAGTTTCTATTAGGGAAAACAAAAGTTTCGTACTGAAGAAACTTTTGTTTTACTATAGGTAAACTAAGGTTTAGTGTACGGAAAACTTTTGTTTGATACTAAGAAATGTCTTTTCCTGATTTATCTAGACACTTTTTTTGTTTATAAACGTAATCAGTAGACAGTAGTTATAAAGTAATACTGATATAGTAGTCACTTCTTTTAACTTCATACTGATAACATAGACACATTACCTCTGGGCCGAACAGAGCCCTTCTGAGAGATTAGTTGTTCGGCTTTGCAAAGCTATCGTATCCATCTCTTTCTCGTTACTTTTCACGGGTTTTCTTTTATTCCGCCACATTTTTATTTGCGTTTCCTTCTCCCCGTGCACTATGCCCGGGGTTTTATAACCGACACTCATGTGCGGTCGGCGGTAGTTGTAGAAGTAGATGTAGCGCTCTATCACGCTCGCGGCACGCTCGATGGTCTCGAACAGCCCTTGCCTATAGAGGCGTTCCACTTTAATTATCCCATTGATACGTTCCGCCACGGCATTGTCCGTGGGCTTGTAGTCTTCTGTCATGCTGATGGCAATGCCATGCCGCCGAAGGCGCTCCACGTACGCGTCGCAACAATACTGCACGCCACGGTCAGAGTGGTGTATCAGGCCCTCCAGATTTTCACTCCCTGTCATCTCAACGGCCTGGTCTATGGCCTGCCGCAACGCCTCAAGCGTGGCTGAGGCACGCAAGCTATCAGCCAGTACCCATCCCACTATCTTATGGGAATAAGCATCCGTGACCAGATGCAGGTAACAGACGTCTCCGCCGGCAAGCGGTATATAGGTAATATCGCTAACCCACAGTTGATTGGGAGAGGTTGGGACAAAGCCCTTTATCAAGTTCTTCCACTTATGGTAACGATGGTTGGAATTGGTTGTGCCCCTGGCTTTGCGCGGAGGAAGCATCAGGCGGTGTCGACGAAGCAGCGTGTAGAAGCTGTCGCGACCGGGCATGAACCTCTCTCCGAAGAGGGCGGTGAGCATGATCCACAGCTTGTAACCACCGATACCGGGATCCTCGCCACGTATCTCACGTACGGTATCCAGCATGAGACGTTCATTCTTCACATGGCTCCCAATGTCAGCCTTGGACTGGTAATAGGCTTGACGACAATGGCCAAACAGACGGCAGGCTGGCGCTACTTTCATCTTGCGAAGCCTGACCAGTTCCGTTACTATTTGGCCCCAGGTTTTTTTCTGATGGGAATGTTAAAATACTCTTCCGCACGCGTGATCATTAAATCACGGGCCTCGGTTTCCAACCGGGAGAAGGCAAGGGCCTTCTCCAACTCCTTAACACGCTTCTTGAGTCGCGCGTTTTCATCATGGTAATCCTCTTTGCTTCGATCGCTCATATCCGTAGGGGCTTGACACGGAGCCAAAGATACCTCTTTTACCACTGATTCATACTTCGCCAGCCATTTATTTAACAAAGTTATCCCACTAATACCATGTTGTTTGCAAAAACTGGTTTTGCTCATGCCGGATTGATAATAAGAATGAAGAAGATGCAATTTCTCTTCTTCGCTGTAATGCTCATGTTTTTTGCGCATAATAATTACACATTTTATTGTTATTGAATGTGTCTACCTATATCAGCATAAGACAAAAAACTGTAAATATCATATTATTAGTGATTTATGTATATTGGAAGGATACCGGGTGTCGATATATAGCGAGTGTGGAAGATCGTGCTTTTCAAAACACAAGAATATGAAAAATTGTGTTTTTTTCCGCAAAAGTGAGTACCAAAATCAAATTGATCCGTAATAAGAATAAAAATGTAACCTGTGAATAAGAAACGAGACATATTTGAAAAAGATTTATTCCGGCAAGCTGGAGAGGATTTATGGCGTAAAGTCCGAGAAGTGGAACAATTGGATTCCAAGTTCGCTTTATCCTCATGGCAGAAGGTCGAGGAACGTTTGAAAGCTCCCCGTAAAACCTTTGTTTTACGCATACGCTATCTAGCTTCTTCTGTGGCGGCGGCGGTCGTGTTACTCCTTGCCATAGGATGTTATTTCTGGATGGTGGGGGATGATAAATCCTCCTTGCCATTGGCTTTGTTGGAAGAAAAGAGCATAGACTCTTTGCCGGACGATGAGATTGTGCTGGTGGAAAATGGAAGCTGGGTACAGCTTAAAAATGGGGCTACAATTACGCATGATAATATAGGTAAACCAAGTGTAAAAGACTCTCAGATAAAGAAGAAAGTATTAGCTACTAAGACTGGAAATTTGAATCAAATCATAGTACCGAAGGGCAAGCGGGCAAATATTATATTTTCAGATGGTACCCAGATATATGTAAATGCCGATACCCGTGTGATTTATCCGGCCGTGTTTGCTAAAGATAAACGAGAGATCTTAGTTACGGGAGAAGCCTATTTGGATGTTACCCCAGATTCTTCCCGCCCTTTTATCGTAAAGACAAATGCGTTTAATGTAAAGGTACTCGGTACCCAATTTAATGTTTGCGTCTATGGAGATGAGCCGAAGGCTTCCGTTGTATTAGTCGAAGGCCGGGTGGAGGTAGAGAATGATAAGCATGTTAAAGAGGTGCTAGCTCCTAACCAGATGATAGAGTTGGGAAATAAAGGGGTATCTATTAAGGAAGTGGATGTGTTTGAGTATATCTGTTGGAAAGATAATCTGATGCAAGTGAACGATCGTAAGGTTGGGGATGTCTTAAATAAATTAGCCCGATACTATGGGCGTACGATTGTGTTTGATAAAGAGATCGCGGAAATACCTCTTTCCGGTAAACTTGATTTGCGAGGAAGTTTGGAAGATGTTGTTGAGATTATTTGTCAATCTCTATTCTTGCGACAAGAGACGGATAAAGAGAATAATATAATCATATTAAAATAGATTGCCTATGTAAAAGAACTATTTGGTGAAAAGACTTTGTGTTAAAAAGAAAAATTGACAAAAAGAACCGGAAGATACCGTCATATCCACCGGTTCAAAGACTTCGTTTAATCAATTAATTATGTATTAAAGAAAAAACATTACAAATGTATGAAAAAAAAAGATGATTTCTGTAGAGAATCGAATCATTTTCTCAAAAGTGTTTGTTTAGCCTTATGCTTGATCAGTTCTGGAGGCTCTGCGGTGTACGCCGCTACCTTGCAGACGGAACAAACCACGGTGACAGTCCGTATGAATAATTGTACCATAAAGGATGTATTTGACCACATTGAGAAAAATAGTGAGTTTGTTTTTGTTTATCATGGCGCTAATATCAACTTGCATCGCAGGGTAAATTTGGACGTACGGGATAAGTCCGTTGAGGTTATATTGGAAAGGTTATTTAAAGGAACGGATGTTGAATATATTATCAACAACCGACAAATTATCGTACGAAGGAACGAGAAAAAAGAAAACTCGTCCCTTTCTATTCAGCAAGCTAAAAAAATCACGGTCACTGGTATTGTGAAAGATACTCATGGGGAACCTCTCATTGGTGTAAATGTACTGGTGAAGGGGAGTAGAACGGGTACGATTACGGATATGGACGGACATTTTTTATTAAATGAGGTAAGTCCGAATGCGATGGTCTCTATTTCTTATATAGGGTATAAGACAGAAGAAATAGCCTTGAATAATCGTTCTAGCCTAACGATTACACTGACAGAGGATAGTGAACAACTGGATGAGGTTGTCGTTGTTGGCTATGGTACTCAGAAGAAAGTGAATTTGACAGGATCTGTTTCTTCCGTGAAGTTTGATGAGGAATTGGCAAACCGGCCTATAACGGATGCCTCACAAGCCCTTTCTGGTAAAGTGTCGGGTGTATGGATCAGTCAAAATTCGGGAAAGCCGGGGGATGATGGCGCTCAGTTAAGAATCCGGGGTTGGGGTACGCTGAATAACTCGGATCCGTTGGTAATTATTGATGGAGTAGAAGGCGTTTTTAGTCAGATCAATCCAAGCGATATTGAGAGTATCACCGTGTTGAAGGATGCGGCTAGCGCAGCTATCTATGGATCGAAAGCAGCGAATGGAGTCGTTTTGGTAACGACGAAGATGGGTAAAAATAATGAGAAGACGCATGTGGAATTGAACTCATATGTAGGTGTACAACAGTTGGGGCGGAGATTTGATCTGGTGACAAATAGTGCGGAGTTAATGACCATGGCAAACCAAGCCTTGGCTAATGGTGGCGAGAGTCCTTTATATCCCGAGTCCTTGATCTCTGATTTCAAGAATGGCACGGATCCTTATAAATACCCGAATACGGATTGGTACGAACACGTTTATCGGAATGCTCTAATTACAGGCCATAATTTATCAATTCGAGGTGGTTCGGAAAAATTATCTTCTTTTTTGTCCTTAAATTATTTGAAGCAAGAGGGTATTATTACGAATACAGATGCGGAGAGATTCGGTATGCGGGCTAATCTGGAATATAAGGTTAATTCGTGGTTGAAAGTTGGCGCTCGTTTAAATTATATACGCCGGAATTCTCAAGAACCGTTTGATTTATCGCGTGTATTCTTTATACAATCGGGAGCAGCCCCTTTTATCGCTCCTTATACGAGAGATGGACGTTTTGGTTCGGTTGAGGCGATTGCGCAGGATGGAACTTTATTGTATGATAACAGGAACCCGTTAATTGATGCTTCCAATGGCGCTACCAAAACGACTTTGGATTATATGTCGTTAAATGCGTTCGCTACTGTTGACTTTACGAAGGACTTGAATTTGCAAGTCACTTGGGCCTCTAATGGCAATTGGAAAATGGTCGATAAATATAATGAGACCCTTTATGGATACACGGATTCCGGTATAGAGACAATGACTATAAATTATAACCGGGATGGCTTGGAGATGAGTAGAGAGCAAATATCTACTATGCGTAATAACTTTCATGCGACCTTGAACTATAGCAAGAAGTTTGTGGAAAAACATTCGGTCGCGGGAATCTTGGGTGCTCAATTAGAAAATTATAATATTAAGAACGTATATGCACGTAGGACGGATCCAGCTAAAGACGGATTAACCCAAGTGGATGCGGGAACGAATGGCATTCAGGGCAAGGGTAATATGCAAGGATTACGTATGGCTTCTTACTTCGGTCGTCTAAATTATGCTTTCGCTGATAAATATTTATTCGAGATGAATCTTCGTGCGGATGCCTCCTCCCGTTTCAAACGAGGTAATCGATGGGGTGTTTTTCCCGGTTTCTCAGCTGGTTGGCGGTTGAGTGAGGAAAGCTTCATTAAGAATGTGAATATTTTTTCTAACATGAAATTGCGAGCTTCTTGGGGACAATTGGGTAACGAGAGTATCGATTTGTTCCGCTACGTGGACCTAATGAACTTGAAGGTGATAAAAAATGATGGTTCAATCACGGATTATAACTACCCGTTGAATGGAGCGATGCAATCCGGAGCGGCTATTACCGCTTATAACGATCCGAACATTACATGGGAGACAACGACCATGACGAATGTCGGTATTGACGCTAGCTTATTAAACGGAAACTTGGATTTCTCTTTCGAGTTCTTTGATAAACGTACTTCCGACATCTTGCGTAAGGTTACTTTGCCGGATCAAGTAGGTGGTCTGGATGGGCCGATCCGTAATATCGGCGAGGTGAGCAATAAAGGTTTCGAGTTGAATATGGGGTATCGGAACAATATCGGGAACTTCCGTTACGAGGTAAATGGAAATATGACCTTTATCAAAAATAAGATCGTTAGCTTGAAGGGGCAAACAATCATTGATGGAATGTTTATCTTGGAAGAAGGAAAGCCTATCGATTCTTATTATATGCTTCATGCTATCGGTATTTTCCAATCTGAGGAGGAAATCAAGAATAGTCCGTATCAAACCGCGGCTACTAAACCGGGATATCTGAAGTTTGAGGATACGAATGGAGATGGGAAAATTACCGAAGATGACCGCCAGATACGTGGTGGTGTGATTCCTAAGATAACTTATGGATTCAATATCAACTTAGGATATAAGGATTGGGATCTGAGCGCTTTCTTCCAAGGTGTAACTGATGTCTATACATATGGAGACCGCATTGGTGCTACTCCTTTATGGTTTGGTTGTGGTTTGCCGGAACAATGGTTGACGGATGCTTGGACTCCCGAGCGGGGAACCAGCGCTACATTGCCTATCTTGACTACATATGAAGGATGCTTGAATGAGAATTTCCGTACAAATGATTTCTGGTTGAGAAACGCCTCTTATTTACGTTTGAAGAACTTGCAACTTTCTTATAACGTACCGGTCTCTTTCTTGAAAAGCGGTGTTGTTAAGAGATTGAAGGTCTTTGTCAATGCGCAAAACTTATTCACGTTCTCTCCGATGAAGGATTTTGATCCGGAGAAGAACTTGAAGGGAAGCAACTGGTATGCCTATCCGTCTGTACGGACTTATACGGCAGGTGTTAATGTCACATTTTAAATAATAAGGAATAATAATATGAGACGTAAAATATATAAGATGATATGTGTCGCTGTCGCTTGTATGAGTTTAACCGCTTGCGATAGCTGGTTGGATGTAGATCCTTCCGATCAATATTCCACGGAAACATTCTGGAAGACAAAAGAGCATGCGAGTGCCGGTATAATGGGATGTTACAACGCATTGAAACCTTGGCGTTCATTGCATACGATGGAATTCGATATGTTGACAGCGAATGCGATGCCTTATAACGAGGCGAATGGTACGCAAGCAATTGGAAAAGGTGAACATTTGTCTACTACGGCTTTAATCGGAAGCTTATGGAAGAACTGTTACGTTGGCATTGGCCGTACGAATACTTTCATCGCTAATGTAGGAGGTGTCGATATGGACGAGTCGGAGAAGGCGAAGATGGTGGGTGAAGCCAAGTTCTTACGAGCTTTCTATTATTTAAGTCTGGTCGATAAATTCGGAGGTGTGCCACTGATTATAGATGCTCCCAATGCGGATGAGCAAGCCGAATTACCTCGCAATTCCAAGGAAGAGGTAGTGAATCAGATTGTCAAGGATTTGGAGGAGGCCGCTGCCGTGCTACCGGACACCTATGCTAGCTCAGACTTGGGACGTGCGACAAAAGGTGCTGCGTTAGCGTTAAAAGCCCGTACTTTATTATATAATTCTCGTTGGGCGGAGGCGGCCCAAGCTGCTAAGCAGGTAATGGAGTCTGGCGTTTATCAATTATTCAATGATTATCGTCATTTCTTTAGCGAAGATAATAAATATAATTGTGAGGTAATCTTTGATATAGAAGCGAAATTGCCAGAGTATCCAACGGATTATGATCAGAATATCTGGCGCTTGAATCGTCCGGCTCCCTTGAAGGAACTGGTTGATACATATCTCTGTGTTGACGGGAAGACGATAGAAGAGTCACCACTTTATGATCCGACTCGTCCGTATGAGAACAGAGATCCCCGTTTATTGAAATCGATCGTTTGCATCGGTTATCCGTATTTAGGAAAGACGATCACAAAAGAAGATGTGGCGACTACGGGTTTCGGTGTGAAGAAATACACTTCTTATGAGGATGATGTAACGATTCCTTTAGTAGAACGTTCGGCTTTCAATTTCATTTTGATTCGTTATGCGGAAGTTCTGTTGACGTATGCCGAGGCGCAGAATGAGGCGAGTGGTCCTGATCAGTCAGTTTATGATGCCATCAACCAATTGCGTAGGCGTCCGGATATCAATATGCCGGAAGTACCAAAAGGTTTGACGAAAGATCAGATGCGTGAGGTAATCCGCCGTGAACGCCGTATCGAGTTGACCTTTGAAGGACTCTACTATTCGGATATCTTGCGCTGGAAAACCGCTGAGAAAGAAAATAATGGTATGATGCATAATTATGAGGGAATAGAAGTCGTGAAACGTTCTTTTAATCCGAAACGAGATTATTTATGGCCGATCCCTTATAACCAAACAGTCTTGAACCCTAATTTGGAGCAAAATCCGAACTGGGATTAATTCTTGGGTAAATTAAAAACTGTTATCTTTGAAGTGCCAAACACAGGATGGCACTTCAAAGCCAATATTTCAATAAATAATATCATGAAGAATAAACTAATGTTACTGACGGCCGCCTCAGCTTTTTCAATGGCAGGCATAGCCGCTGATTACACGAATATCGTCCTAATCAATTTGGATGATGTGGGTTACGGAGATTTTTCTTTTAATGGAGCTTACGGATATACCACTCCGAATATCGATAAGATGGCGGCGGAAGGCGTTCGTTTTACGCACTTTTTGGTAGGACAGCCGATCAGTGGAGCCTCTCGTGCCGGCTTGTTGACCGGCTGCTATCCGAATCGTATCGGTTTTTCCGGCGCTCCGGGGCCAGATTCGAACTACGGTGTCCATCCAGAGGAGATGACGATCGCAGAGGTATTGAAACAGAAAGGATATAGTACCGCTATCTTCGGTAAATGGCATTTAGGTAGCCAAAAGGAGTTCCTCCCCTTGCAAAATGGCTTCGATGAGTATTATGGGTTGCCGTATTCTAACGATATGTGGCCATTCCACCCGCAACAAGGTGAGGTCTTTAATTTCCCGGATTTGCCGACTTATGACGGAAATGAGATTATCGGTTATAATACGGACCAAACACGGTTGACTACGGATTATACCACCCGTTCTGTTAATTTCATCAAGAAGAATAAGAATAAGCCTTTCTTCTTGTATCTGGCCCATAATATGCCCCATGTACCGTTGGCCGTTTCCGATAAATTCAAGGGAAAGAGCGAGCAGGGTTTATATGGCGACGTGATGATGGAGATCGACTGGAGTGTAGGTGAGATATTCAAGGCATTGCGTGAGCTGGGCTTGGAAGATAATACGTTGGTGATCTTGACTTCCGATAATGGCCCTTGGACCAATTACGGGAATCATGCCGGTTCAGCCGGTGGGTTACGTGAGGCAAAGGCTACGACCTTTGATGGTGGTAACCGGGTTCCTTGTATCATGTACTGGAAAGGTAAGACGTTACCGGGCACGACTTGTAATAAGTTAGCTTCTAATATCGACCTTCTTCCTACGTTCGCCGAGATCACGCAGGCTCCGCTTCCTCCTCGCAAGATTGACGGAGTAAGTATCTTGCCGTTGATCGAGGGTAAAAAAGACGCCAACCCACGTGAGTCTTTCGTCTATTACTATCGAAAGAATGACTTGGAGGCTGTTACGGATGGAATGTTCAAATTGGTATTCCCCCATAAATACGTTACTTATGGGGCTTATGAGCCGGGAAACGACGGCCAGCCGGGTAAGTTGACGAATCTGGAGATCATGAAGCCGGAGATGTACGACCTGCGCCGTGATCCGGGAGAGCGTTATAACGTGATTACCCAATATCCGGAGGAAGCCGCTAAATTGATGAAGATCGCGGACCAGAAACGCCATGAGTTAGGGGATGACTTGACTCGTATGAAGGGTACGGAACGTAGGGAACCGGGTTTAGTACAAGGGAAAAAACGTCATGACTTATGAAACAATCGATCATTA
>OLZG01001178.1_pt1 | contig 10482 bp, 7 predicted proteins | sample 1644401 | NCBI WGS metagenome assembly OLZG01 (sample SAMEA103958119, study PRJEB25191) | human gut metagenome | biome: human-associated habitat [ENVO:00009003]; feature: intestine environment [ENVO:2100002]; material: feces | place: Germany | collected 2013/2015
ACACGGACAACAGGGTGACCTTCACGCTCCTGTTCGGATAGACGCCCGTAATGCGCCGTATTCCGTCCCGGCGAACTTCCGGGTCACGGAATCCAGCGGGGGACAGCCCCCGCCAAAACAATGCCCGGCCGGGAACGGCACTCCACAGGAACGGGACAGCAATACCCTACCGCGGCAGTGGCACCGAGATCGTCCGCGCATCGAGGAACGCATCGGGGAAGGAACCGTTGTTCCAGGCCTGGCCGTTCGAGATGGTGAAATGCCGTCCCAGCCGCAATGTATTGTTGTCGATCACAGTGACGCGTGAGGGCAGGTTCTCCTTATGGATCACCACCACCGAAGTCATCGTAACCGAGGGTTTGACCTTCATCCGGCCCTCGGCACGGTAATCGGGTTTCCAGGGCGACAAATGCGCCAGCGAGTCGGGAAGCTCGAACTTATTACGAAGCGAATCGGGAAGCTCATACTTCCCCGAACGGGGCGAATCGGGCTTTTTCAGCCCGAACTTATTGGGTTCCTGCGCCGAAATCGCAAGGGCCGCAAGCAGGGCGGCCGCCAGAATAAACATCCTTTTCATAACTATCCCTCCTATCTTTTATTTGGTCTCTCCAAAATTACAATTCCCTCAGAACACTTCCCGCAGAATCCGCACCGACTGCACCGCGCTGATGGCGTCGAGATGGTAGCCGAAATAGACCAGCACGGCATTGAGGAACTCGACGCGCTGCGTACGGTTGAGACCGATTTCGGCCAGGCAACGTACGTCGCACTCCATCATATCGCGCAGGATACGTGTGCATTCCTGTGTCATAAAACTAACGTGCTGCGGCCGCGTTTTGGTATAAAGTCCCTCACGGATATCGAACCAATCGTCGGCCGAGTAGTCGTTGCCCGGGCAAAAACCCAGGAAACGGCTCAGGTTGGCCAGGAACCAGAGGTGGAAATTCGGCACCCCTTCGTCCATGGCGTCCAGCGCCTCGGCCGAACCCCATACAAAATCGAAAAGCGCCTGGTTGGGTTCGTCGTATTCCCTGACGAGGCGGTACAAAACCTCTGCCATGAAGAGCGCCATGGTCGATTTGCGCACGTCGAACGGCAGGCTTTGCAGTACGAAGCCGCCCTGCACCTCCTTGAAACGGTGCATCTGCTGACGCGACGATTCGAGCCCTTCGAACTCGACCGGGAACATCGGCTGGAAAAGTGCCAGCTTCGAGCCCCGCCCGTTGCGGCTGCGGACGCCCTGTACCATGTAGCTGCGGCGCCCCCCGGTGTCGGTCAGCAGATAGACGACCATCGACGAGTCGCCGTATTTGAGCGTATGGAGAACGACTCCGCGCCCTTTGTACGTCTTCACCTACCCTTTGCGCACGTGAACCATCATCCACCCGTCCCTGGCAGCGGTCGCCACCGGGCGCAGGCCCAGTTCCCCGGCACAGGCGACAATCGCCGGGACGTCCTGTTCCAGGAAGCCGCTCATCACCAGGTCGCCGCCCGGCTCCAGCGCTGCGGCATAGGCCGGCATATCGGCCGTGAGGATATTGCGGTTCATATTGGCCAGGATAAAGCCGTAATGCTGTCCGGCGATGCGGCGCACGTCGCCCAGCATCGGTTCGATGCGGTCGGCGACGCCGTTCGAAGCGATGTTCTCGCGGCAGTTGGCGTCGGCCCAGTCGTCGATGTCGACCGCATCGACATGGGCGGCACCGCATTTGGCGGCGACGATCGACAGCACACCCGTACCGCTGCCCATATCGAGCCCGCGACGGCCTGCGACGCCCAGGTCGAGTACGGCACGCGACACGAGCCAAGTGGTCGCGTGGTGCCCCGTGCCGAACGACATCTTGGGCATGACGACCACCTCCATCACCCGTGCGGGGGCAGGCTCATGGAAAGGCGCACGGATCAACAGGCGCCCCTCAACGTCGACGGGCGGGAAATTGCTCTCCCAGACGGCGTTCCAGTTCTGCGTTTCGATGGCGATATAACGTCCCTGCACGCCGTAACGCGCCAGCAAGGCATCGACCTCGCCCTTGCAGTCGGCCAGCTGCTCCTGCGGGATATAGGCCTTGAGCGTCCCCGCATCGGCCTCGAAGCTCTCGAAGGGATAGTCGGCCAGCTCGGCGGTCAGGATCTCGGCCTGCATGGCGTCCGAAAAGGCAATATTCAAGGATATATAGTTCATATTATGTAAAATTTACGTATCTTCGCCCGTACAAAGTTAACGATAATCTCGGAAATAAGGCAGGAAAAGGATGGCAGAAAACACGAAAAAGTGGGAAGAGACGGGACGTCGTTACCGTACTTATATCAAACTCGAAAAACGCCGGAGAATACCGTCGAATCGTATATGCGCGACCTGCGCCAATTCGCCCATTTCATCCTGCGCCAATACGACGTGGCGCCCCGCAAGGTCGAGCGGACGATGATCGAACGCTACATGGGCTGGCTTTTCGAGCGCGGCCGCGAAAAGACCTCGCAGGCCCGCTGCCTGTGCGGCATCCGCAGCTTCTTCAACTTCCTGCTCATAAGCGACCAGATCGAAGCATCGCCCGCCGAATTCGTCGACACGCCGAAATTCGGGAGGCACCTGCCCGACATCCTCACCACCGCAGAGATCGACCGCATCATCGCCACCGTGGACATGCGTACGACCAAGGGTATACGCGACAGCGCCATGCTCGAAGTGCTCTATTCGTGTGGGCTACGCGTCTCGGAGCTCACCTCGCTGCGGCTCTCCGACCTCTTTTTCGGGGAGGGCTACATCCGTGTCATCGGCAAGGGCGACAAGCAGCGGCTGGTGCCGATCAGCACCGTCGCACGCGACAAGATACAGCGCTATCTCGAAGAGCGCCGCAGCGCACGTTCGGGCGAAGAGGTCGTATTCCTCAACAACCGGGGCGGGCAACTTACGCGCGTGATGGTCTTCACGATCCTGAAGCAGGCCGCCCAACGCGCCGGCATCGACAAACACATCAGCCCGCATACGTTCCGGCACTCGTTTGCCACGCACCTGCTCGAAGGGGGCGCCAGCATCCGGCAGGTACAGGAGATGCTCGGGCATGAAAGCATCCTCACCACCGAGATCTATACGCACCTCGACAGCGACCACCTGCGCCATACGCTCGAAGAGCACCTCGGGATATAGGGGAACCGGGACTCCCGGAAATGGGAACCGGGCGGGAAACGCCGGGCATCCGTCCGTCCGGGCTGTGCGGGCGAAACGGGCGAAACGGGCGAGCGGCCTAACAACATAGAAGCCGGGGAACGCTCCCCGGCTTCGGCATTTCATGGTATCGGGTCGTTATTCGGCCTGTACGCAATCGTAGACCAGGATATTGGCCCGGCGGTTGCTCGAAGAGCCGTCGCGGCAGGCGACACCCAGATAGAGTTTCCCGTCGCGGACTTTCAGGCTCTCGCCCTCGGCATACCCCGTCGTGGTAAGCCCTGCAGCGGCGAGCCCTGCGGCATCGGCGACGGCCGCCACCTCGGTACGCGGCACGACGATCTTGCCGCTGTAATTGAATACCGTGACATAGGCTTTCGACGCGAAGGAATCCGCACCCGTTTCGACGGCGTTCCCCTCGTAAAAATAAACGTAGTTACCGGCGACCTCGTGCCCCTGATGAGAATAGGAGTAAACGTCGTTCTCCTTGTCCGACCCGGCCGGCACCGAGAAACTGCCCAAAACACGGCAGTCGTTCAGGTCACGGGCCCGGATCTCACGGGTTACGGGGTCGCTGCCGGCCGAACCGACCGTCACCGTCGCCGTCATCGTCTTGAGCGGCAGAGCCAGCGCCTCGTCGAGGTCGAAAATCCAAAAGTAACGCACCCCGGACTTGCGCGAACCGACCAGCAGCCGGCGGGCCGGGAAGTCAATGGCGACCTGCTGGTCGTACTGCCCGTCCTTGTTGAGGAAGAATGTTTCGCCTGCATAGCCGGCTTCCAAGAGTGCACCCGGCACAAATTCCACACGCGACACAGACCAGTTGTCGCCGTATTCACCGCTGCTGTCGACCGAAGCGTTGCTGTTGAGCCAGATATAGGTCTTGCCGTCGGAAGCCTCCTCGGCGACGATCTGCGTGCCGTGGCCGAAATACTTGAGGGTCATATATTCGGCCCGGGCATCCTGCCCCGGCCCGGCAGCCCGGCAGACGATGACCGAAGTCCCGTCGGAACTGATCTGCGAATAGTAGATTTCGCCGCCGTCGGTCAGATCGAAGCCCTGCATGATACGGCGCGGGGCATACAGCACCACATTCTTACTATAAACGATATCGTCGGACAAAGGTGCCCCGAGCGCCGCCGAAGGGTCGAGCGGCGGCTCCTGCAACGTAGCTACGGTACAACGCGCCGAATAGCTGCGGTAACGGGCCGTGATGACCGCCGTGCCGAAGGCGCGGAGCGTCACCAGCCCGGCCTGATCGACCGTAGCGACACTCTCGTCCGAGGAAGTCCATCTGATCGTCGCCCCGGCATCGGCAGGACGGGTCGTGGCGACCAGCCTGAAACTTTCCCCGACGGTTAGTTCCAGGTCTTTTTCATTGAGTTTGAGCGACGTGATCTGCACCGGCTTGTCATTCGAAGAGCATCCGGCACCCGTTGCGACCGAAACGACGGCGAGCAACAGCAAAGTGAGGTATTTTTTCATGGTATCCATCATTGGTTTAGTTCGACTCCCCGTCGACGACCGACACCGAGAAGGTGCCCTTGAGGCGTGTGGATCCGCCGCCGCCCGTCGTGATCGTGTTATTGGCGGTGATACGCACGTTGGCCGCAACCCGGTAGCGCACCCAGAGCGTACCCGAATTGATCGTGACGTCCACAGGGAAATCATACGAGAAATATCCGGTATTCTCACCCTCGAAAAGCGGGCTGTCGTAAGCGCGGACGTGGTAAGTCACCTCGGTATTGTTGAAGGTTCCGGTCTTCGCACCATCGGCCCGAAGCCAGGTCTGCCCGTCGGCCGAGTATTCGATCAGGAAGCCCGAACCGCCGATGCTGCCCGTGCAGTTGAGCATCGTGCCGGGAACGAGGTATTTCACGGGAATCTTTTGCAGCCAGTAATCGCCGACATAAAGCCCCTTCAGGTAGGCATGCCCGTCGTTGTAAGCCCAGCCGTTGACGGCCGCAGCCGTCTTGCCGGCAGCCTCGACGACCGTGATATAGGCCCTGCCGTCCTCCGAAACGAGGCTGTGCGCCGACGTCACCCAGTCGGGTTGCCTGGCTTTCAGGGCATTGACATCCTCGGTACTGCCTTTCACAGGACAGAACTCCCATTTCACGGGAAGTCCTTCGATCGGCATTTCGCTCATGGCGTAGACCTTGGCACGCGCCGAGCCGATCTCGGTACCGTCGACCGAAACGGTAAAGACCGCATATCCCGGCGTGGTGGGCGTACCCGCAATATCGAGGGCGATGGTCGCGCCTCCGTTGACCAGGGAGACAGAAGTTCCGGCGACCGTAAGTCCCTGCGAATCGCCACCCGGCGTACAGCTCACGGCAATCGTCTCGTCGCCGTAGGCATTGGCATAGGTGAAGCAAAGACGCGCCTTCGAGGGTTCCTGTTCGATGAGGTTGCCCTCGACGTAAGGCGTGCCGTAGACAACGGCCCCGTCGGCCTGCGTGACGGTGATCGGATATTGCTTGCCCCCGTTTTCGAGGTAGATGGTGGCGGTACGCTCGGCGGAGCGGTTATGGGTAGCGGAAACTGTGATCCACTCGAACTGTCCGCTGCCAATGCCTTCCGACGGCGAGGTCGAGAGCCATTGTGCATCTTCGGGCACGACCGTCCGCCAACTCCCTTCGCAGCGAAGCGTGATCTCCCGGGACGAAGCCAGGCAGCTGGCAAAACGGATCGAATCGGTCTCGCGTACCAGATAGCTGTCATCGTCGTCGCTGCATGCCGCGGCCAGCAGCACACATCCTGCAGCCAGCAGCATAAGCTGATATATTCGTTTCATAATCTTCGTTTTTCAGGTTCTCAATCGTTTATTTGGTCTTCCAGCCCGGGTTTTGCCCCAGGGCGGGGTTGTCGTTCAGGGCCGTAGTGGGAATGGGGCGCACGTATTTCTTGTCGTCCCACTTGCGGTTCATGCGGATGTAGCACTCGATATAACCGCTGTCGCCGTCGGTAAGCGTATAGTCGTTGCCCAGTACCCGGTAGGTGACGCCCGGTTCGGAAACCGAAGGGCTTTCGCGCACGAAGCAGACGTCGCCCGTGCCGTCGCCGTCCATGTCGTAGACCTTGCCCAGCTCCCCCACATAAACACCATACCAGGGCTGTTCGAGCAGTTTCCCCATGCCCCAGCGCATGTCGTCGTCCCAGCGGCAGTTTTCCAGAAGCAGCTCGATTCCGCGTTCACGGCGGATCTCGAGCAGGGCCATGTCGGTCACCGTATTGAGGAAATAACCGGCCATATAGGGATCGTAGGAGTCCGGCATCTTGCCGTCGACGCCGGCACGTTCGCGCAGGAGCCTGACGGTCGCATTCCAGACGGTTTCCGAGAACTCGCCCAGCTCGGCCTTCGCCTCGGCATAGTTAAGCAGCACCTCGGCATAGCGCAGGATAGGGATGCAGGTGGAACAGGGCGAAGTATTGCTGTCGAGCGACGTGTCGTCGATAACCCATTTGATCGGCTGGTAACCTGTCACGCAATAGCCGAAGTCGGGGGCGTAATGCGTATTCACGTTGTTGTTCTTGCGCGTATAGCCCGGATGGCGGATACTCTGCATCAGACGGTAGTCGCGGTCGGTGAATTCGTCGGCGAAAGCGACCTTTTCGTACCCGGGCTTGTCGGTGAATCGGCTGCCGTCGCGGTTGAGGTAGGTATTGACGAACTGGCGCGTAAGCGAGTAGCTGCCGTACTGCATGTTCACGAAATAGGTGTTGAGGATATGCGTGGCATTGAGCGAAGCGTCATAGGCACGCGCCCAGATCACCTCCTGCGTAGCCACGTCCTCGCTGGTAAAGAGCCCGCGGTACTGCGTAGCGACGTTCGCCGGGTCGGAAACCAGGGAGTACTTCCCCTCGCCCATCAGCGTTTCGCACGCTTCGACGCAGGCACGCAGGTATTTTTCGGCTTCGTCCGAAGTCCAGGGCTCCCCCGTCGAGGGGTCGGTCGCGTGGTATTTGCGGAAAGTGCCTTCGTAGAGGCAGCAACGCGCTTTGAAAGCCAGCGCCACATTGCGGGTGATACGCACCGAGTTGACTTCCAGTTTGGCATTGGTAATACAATTCCGGCAGGCGAAATCGAGGTCTTCGAGCACTTTGGACATCACGTATTCGCGCGAATCACGGGGCTTATAAAGCGCCGCATGGTCGCCCGAATCAATCTCCTTGTCGTACCAGGGCACGGCGCCGAAGGTCTTGACTTTGTTCATGTAAAAATAGGCCCTCCAGAAGCGTGCGACGCCCTCGTAATGGTTCAGGATCGCCTCGCTGGCCGAAGCCCGGCGGAAATTGCCGAGGAAATAGTTGATATTACGCAGGTCTTCCCAGTTGCCCGTCGACCAACCGGTCTGGTCGTCGGCGTCGAAATTGTCGGTCAGGTACTGCCACTCGCCGCGCCAAGCCATGTAATCGGCATGGGCGTCGCCCGTGGCGACCGAAATGGCGGTCGGGATCATGGTTTGCAGGAACCCGTTGGCGTAGGCCTCCAGGTCGCTCTCGTTACGGAAATAGGTCGGGGCATCGATCTTATTGGGATCCCCGTTGGTCAGGAATCTCTCGCAGGAGCAGAGCCCCGCGGCGGCCAGCAGGATCAGGAGTATATTTTTCATCGTTTGCATGGTTTGAGGGTTAGAACGTAAGGTTGACGCCCAGTGTCACGGTGCGCAGCATCGGGTAGCTGTAACCGTCGCCCTCGGCCGTACGGAAATCGGAATCGCCCGCATTGATGACCTCGGGGTCGTAGTTGTCGCAGTACTCGAACATCGGTGACGAAGTCCAGAGGTTCTCGCCCGAGACGTAAACCTTCAGCCCCTTGATGCGCATCTTGCGGCAGATGTGGGCAGGGAAGGTGTAATCGACGGTGAGGTTCTTCAGGCGGATGTAGGAAACATCCTGCATGTAACGGTCATTGGGCGTGGTAAGGACGCGGTTGACCGATGACTCGTTGGTCTGGTAGGCCGAATAGCGCGGCCAGTAGGCCGTATCCCAGTTGTCGAGTTCCTCACGGTATACGTTGCTTCCCGTATGTGCCTTGAGCATATAACCGAACGGACGGTTATACTGTCCCCAGAAATAGCCAGAGTCGTAGCGCGGATACCAGTTTTTCTTGGCGACGCCCTGCCAGAAGGTAGAAACGCCGATCCCGTTCCAGTTGAAACTGACGTTGACGCCGTAATGGTAGCGGGACGAGGTGTTGCCGATGACCGTCAGGTCGCCGTGGTCGGAAAGGGTCTTGGCACCCTGGTCGATCCTGCCATCTTCGTTCAGGTCGGCGAACTTGACCTGTCCCGGGCGCGTCACCTTGTCGGAGGATTGCAGGAACGACTGCGTGGCGTGCGAGTCGATGTCGTCCTGGTCGCGGAAAAGCCCTTCGACCCGGTAGCCCCAGATTTCGCCCAACTCCATGCCTTCGTAATAATCGTCGAGGTTACCCGTGGGGTTGATATACTTGGTCACCCACGTACGCGAGTCCCATACCATGGCCTTGACGCTGTAACGGAACTCCTTGCCGGCGAGTTTGAAGCTGTCGCGCCACCCCACCGAGAGTTCCCAGCCGTTGGTCTTCAGCGAGGCGTTGTTCCCCTTGGGGGCCGCCGTTCCATACACCGCGGGGAGGCTCACGCCGACGGTATACATGTCGGTCGTATTGCGGCGGTACCAGTCGAACCCCATCGTCAGGCGGTTCTTGAGGAAATCGAGGTCGGCACCGACATCGTAGGTCGTCGAGGTCTCCCACGTCAGCGAAAGGGGGATGGCGCCCGGGGCGACGGTATAAGTACCCAGCGTATTGCCGATGACCACCGTCGACGACTTGAGCGTCATGTAGTCGATGTATTTGTAGGGGTCGATATTCCCGTTGCCCATGGAACCGGCGGAAAGACGGATCTTGAAGTTGTCCAGCCAGCGGTCAGACCAGGCCATGAACTTTTCCTCCGAGAGGCGCCAGCCCACCGAGGCCGAGGGGAAGAAACCCCACTTCGAATTCTCGGGGAACTTCGACGACCCGTCGTAACGGCAGCTGAACTCGGCAAGGTACCGGCCCTTGTAGCCATAGTTCGCGCGGAAGAAAGCACCGACATAGCTCCAGTCGTAACCCCCGACCGCAGGGTCGCTCGTCACGCCGTCCATCAGGCCGAAACTCGGTTTCGAAGGCACGGTAAGCCCTTCGCGCCTGATGGTCAGCGTACGGTACTTTTTCTTCTCGAGGTTCCAGCCGCCCAGCAACTTGAGCGAATGGTCGTCGCCAAGCTTGGGGGTATATTCGGCGTAGATGTTGCTCGAAATGTAGTTCATGTCGTAACGGACGTTTTCGAGCGTGCTGCCCTGGCTTTCGTTGACCGTGATGGTGGACTCGGGGCCGGTATAGCCCGTATACATGTTGGTCACCCGCTCGCGCGTGTTGCGTGAATAGAGGTACGAGAGGTCTCCGGAGACCTTGAGCACGTCCTTGACGAGGTCGATCTCTACACCCAGCTTGTCCTTGAGCGTGAATTTGTCCTCCTGCTGGTAACTCGTCCCCTCGGCGAAACCGGCATAGCCGTTCAGCACGGCGGCATAAGTCCATGTTCCGTCGGGGTTGGTTATCAGGCTGACAGGCTGGCCGGAGTGCTCGATCATACGCGGGACAAGCTGGTTGCTGTAATAGAGCATCGGCTGATGGTAATCCACCACCGCGAAGTCCATGTTGTTGTTCAGACGCAGCCACGGGCGGATGCGCACGTTGCCCTTGGCCCGCACGTTATACTGCTTGTAACGCTCGTCGCCCACACGGTAAATGCCGTCCTGGTCGTAGAAGCGCCCCGAGACATAGTAGTCGGCATTCTTGCCGCCGCCCGATATGCTGAGGTTGTGTTCGTGGGAATAATTGACATCCTTATAAAAGGCCTTCGTCCAGTCGGTATTGCCGAAATACTCGTATTTGCCGGCGTCGTTGATGCGTACGCGTTCGAGCGACGGATCCTGGCTGCGGCGTGCAAGTTCCCGGTACCACGAGTCGGAATAAGGAACAATGTTGTTGATCGTGGAATTGAGCTCCTTCGAGCCGTTGTAATAACCGTTCCAGGCATTGATATAGCCCGTCGTCCACTCGTAGCCGTCGGTCACGAGGTTGGGCTTCACGGTACGCGAATGGATCGAGAAACTACCGTTATAGGTGACGTTCACCTCGCCCTCGGAAGCCGATTTGGTCGTCACGAGGATCACGCCGAACGCACCGCGGGCACCGTAGATGGCGGCCGACGAGGCGTCCTTGAGCACCGACACGCTGGCGATGTCCTGCGGGTTGACCGTCTCGAGGTCACCCTCGACGCCGT
>OLZG01001179.1_pt1 | contig 10469 bp, 6 predicted proteins | sample 1644401 | NCBI WGS metagenome assembly OLZG01 (sample SAMEA103958119, study PRJEB25191) | human gut metagenome | biome: human-associated habitat [ENVO:00009003]; feature: intestine environment [ENVO:2100002]; material: feces | place: Germany | collected 2013/2015
ACCTGACCGCCTCCCCCGCCGGGGATTTTGTCCTGACCATTGCCAACGGCCTGACCCTGACTTACACCGAAGCGGACCGCACCTGTACCCTGCGCTTTACCGATGCAGCGATTGCCGCCGGGCGCACCGAGCGCAAGGCTGTGCTGGATGCCCCCTGCCGCAGCCTGCGTGTTGTGGGGGATGCTTCCTCGCTGGAAATATTCCTGAACGACGGTGCCGCGGTGCTTTCCACCCGGTATTACCCGGCAGCGGGCAAGGTTGCCGTGCAGCTTTGCGGCGCAGGCAGCACCCTGTATTCCCTTTCGATTTAACGGAGGACATTCCATGGCACATGATACCTTGTATGCGATCGGCGAAGCGCTGATCGATATGATTCCGTCCAAAACCGGCTGTTCCTTTGCCGAGGTTCCCTCTTTCAGCCCCCGTGTGGGCGGAGCGCCCGCCAACGTGTGCGGTGCTTATGCCCGCCTGGGTGGGGATTCTGCCCTGCTGACCCAGCTGGGAGATGACCCGTTCGGCCACAAGATCATTGATGAACTGGCTGCCTGCGGCATTGATACCAGCCACATCTGTTTGACGGACAAAGCCAACACCGCCCTGGCCTTTGTTTCGCTGGAAGCAGACGGCAACCGGACGTTCAGTTTTTACCGCAAGCCCTCAGCCGATTTGCTGTACGCCCCGGAGCAGGTGGATACCAGCCTGTTTGCCAACGCCTATGCCCTGCATTTTTGCAGCGTTGCCCTGGTGGAAAGCCCCATGCGGGAAGCCCACAAAACTGCCATTGCCGCAGCCCGCAGCGCCGGGACTATCATTGACTTTGACCCCAATCTGCGCTTTCCGCTGTGGCCGGACCGTGATGCTTTGCGCCGCACGGTGCTGGAGTTCCTGCCGCTGGCCGATGTGGTCAAAATCTCGGACGAAGAGCTGGAATTTCTGACCGGCACCAGTGATATTGAAGCCGCCCTGCCCAGCCTGTTTGTGGGCCATGTACAGCTGGTGCTCTACACCTGCGGCAGTGCCGGTGCCCACGCTTACACCCGCACCGCCCACGGCTTTTCCGCCAGCAAGCCGGTAAAGGCCGTGGATACCACCGGCGCCGGGGACGGGTTCATCGGCTCGTTCTTGTGGCAGCTGCACAAAAACGGGGTGGACCGCGCCGCCCTGCCCGCTCTGCAGGCGAACCAGCTGAACCAGTGGCTGGATTTTTCCAACCGGTTCTGCGGTTACAGTGTGCAGCGCTACGGTGCCATTGACAGCTACCCCACCATCGACCAGCTGTAACTTTCTGCCATTCTCTGCTATTTCATCATAAAGCAGCCGCCCGGTACAGGTTTTGCACCGGGCTGCTGCGTTTGTATCTTTTTACAAAGTGCCCACCTGCCCACAGGATTTCCTGTCAGCAGGCGGGTTTTGCTTATTCTTCGGCCGGTTCCCCGCGCAGCTTGCGGTATTGCGCAGGGGATTGGCCGATTTCTTTTTTGAACACTCGGCTGAAGTACAGCGGGTTGTCATACCCAACGATCTCAGATATCTCTTTTACGTTATAGTTCGTATGTTCCAGCAGACTTTGTGCATTGACCATGCGCAGTGAAAGAACATACTGTGCGGGCGACATACCCATATACTGCCGGAAGTTATGGATGAACCAGTTGGTGCTGACATGCAGCGATTCGGCATAGGCGTCAATGCTGATTTTTGTGTTGTAATTCTCATTAAAATAAGCAGCCGCCACTTCAATCTGTTCCTGCATGCTGCCGGCCACCTTGGGCTTTTCATGCTGCTGGCGGCTGACGAGAAGCAGCATATCATTGAACAGCGAAGCAATATAATCCTCGTACCCAAAGCGGCAGAGCTGCAGTTCCTGAATAATTTTGCGGAACAGCGCTTTGTATTCCGGCAAGACCCCGCTGTAAAACACATGCTCCTCCAGCGAGATCCCGTGGTAGGTCAGAATATTTTTTACATCGTTGCCGGTAAAATGAATCCAGAATACCTCAGGGTGATCTTCCAGGTAATACACATACTTTTGTATCTCGTCCGGCTTATACAGCACCATGTTCCCGGCGCTTACCACCTGTTCCACACCGTCAAACCAAAAATGTGCTTTGCCGTTGGCAACGTACAAAATCTGGTAGTCACGCCGGCCTTTCTGCCAATAGGTCGGCAGCCTTTTGCGCGTTTTCAGGCGGTAAGTCCCGCAGCTGCCCACAATGAGCGGGGCCGAATAATCCTTGAAATCCAAGCGGGAGTTATTCAGATAGCCGGCGTTAATGTACACAAAAATCACTCCTCGTTTTTGTCAATTTCGCGCGTACAAACTTTGCTTTTGGCGGTTTCTGCCCCAAATCCATTGATTTTGTGTATGTTTGGTCCCAACCTGTTTATGTCTTTGTTCCCTATGGAAATTGTATAATATTTTCAAACGGAACGCAAGTTGTATTGTTCAAATCACAGGAGGACCGCCATGGTTATCCCACAGTATTACGAAAACCCACACATTTTGCATGTAAACACCATGCCAAACCGTGCCTATTTTATCCCGGATGCCCGCCGCAATGACGCCCTTGTGGAACACCGGGAAACATCACAGCGGTTCCAGCTGCTGAACGGGACCTGGCAGTTCCGCTATTACCACAGCATTTATGATTTACAGGACCCATTTTATGCCCCCGGCTGTGACTTGGCGGATTATGATACCATTCCGGTACCCAGCGTATGGCAGAACTACGGATACGATCACCACCAGTACACCAACATCCGCTATCCCTTCCCCGCGGATCCTCCGTATGTGCCCAAAGAAAACCCCTGCGGTGCTTATCTTTATGATTTTGACTACCAGCAGGACGAAGTTGCCCCGCGCGCCTACCTGAACTTTGAGGGTGTTGCTTCCTGTTTTTATGTCTGGCTGAACGGCAAGTTTGTGGGTTATAGCCAGGTTGCACACTCCACCAGTGAATTTGACGTGACCGCATTGCTGCAAAACGGCAGCAACCACCTGGCCGTACTGGTGCTGAAATGGTGCGACGGCAGTTACATGGAAGACCAGGACATGTTCCGCATGAACGGTATTTTCCGTGATGTTTACCTGCTGTGCCGCCCGGAACAGCATATCCAGGACTATTTTACCACCACCGGGATCCTACCGGACCGCGCAGACATCAGAGTCCGCCTACGCTACCGCGATTTGGCCGTTGCCACCCGCATTACCATTTACGATGCGGCCGGTACCCTGATCGGCACTGCTGCCCCGGCAGCGAACCCCGATGATGAAGCCTTTCCCTACTGCGCGGTCATCCCGGTCCCTGCCCCGATTCTGTGGAATGCCGAACAGCCGTATCTTTATACCCTTGTGCTGGAAACGGCCTGCGAAACCATCACGGATCGTGTTGGCATCCGGGAAGTTCATGTGGCAGATAACCAGATTTTTGTCAACGGCCACTCCATCAAAATCCACGGCGTCAACCGGCATGAATCTGATCCCGTCACCGGTTATACCATCGGGCTGGAACAGACCAAGACCGACCTTGCCATGATCAAGCGGCACAATTTTAACGCCATCCGCACCAGCCATTACCCGGATGTCCCCTATTTTTATCAGCTCTGCGATGAATACGGATTTTTTGTGATTGACGAAGCGGATAACGAAAGCCACGGTGCATCGGAACTGTACTGTGACGGCAATGTTGACTGGAGCAATCATGTTGAGCACTGGAACGAGCCGATTTCCGACAACCCGGAATTTACCGAGGCCACCGTGGACCGCACACGCCGCTGTGTGGAGCGCGATAAAAACCGCCCCTGTGTGATCATCTGGTCTATGGGCAACGAAAGCGCTTACGGCTGCACCTTTGAGGAAGCTCTGGCCTGGACCAAACAGTTTGACCCCACCCGCCTGACCCATTACGAAAGTGCCCAGTATCACAGCCAGAAGCGCAAGTATGATTTTTCCAACATTGATCTGTTCAGCAACATGTATCCTTCCTTGGAAAGCATTCAGGCGTTCCTTGACCAACAGCCGGACAAGCCTTACCTGATGTGCGAATACTGCCATTGCATGGGTAACGGCCCCGGCGACCTGGAAGATTACTTCCAGTTTATCCAAAATCATCCCGGTCTCGTGGGCGGCTTGCTGTGGGAATGGTGCGACCACGGCATCTACAAAGGCAAAGCCCAGGATGGGCGCTCCATCTTTTATTATGGCGGCGACCACGGCGAGTGGCCCAACGATGGCAATTTCTGCATGGACGGCCTTGTTTACCCGGACCGCCGCCCCCACACCGGCCTGCTGGAGTTCAAAAACATTTACCGCCCAGCGCGCGTGACCCATTATGACCAAAGCACCGGCACCCTGACCCTGCACAACTACATGGATTTTGTGGATTTGACCGATTACGCCACGTTGAGCTATGAGCTCAACTGTGATGGTCAGGTGGTTTCGGCAGGCAGTGTTCCTTTCCCGGGTGGATTCCGGCTGCCGCCGCACGCGGATGGCACTCTGCCATTGCCGCTGGATGTACCGGCCAAGGGCAAATGCTTTGTGAACATCTTTTACCACTGCAAACAGGATGGCGCACTGATCAAAGCTGACCACCTGCTTGGCTTTGATGAAATTCCTTTGCAAAATAGCGACCCCCGCAACCAGGATGCCGTGCAGCTGCTGGGCCGCCCCGCCGGGGATGGGCTCATCACCATCCGCGAAACAGACCGTATGCTGGTTCTCAGCTGTGAGCAGTTCACCTATGTGTTCAACAAGTTGACCGGCCTGTTTGACAAAATGACCTTTGCCAATGAACCGCTGCTGGATCAGCCCATGGGCTTTAATGTCTGGCGTGCCCCAACGGACAATGATCGCAAGCTGAAAGCTGACTGGTATGCCGCCCATTATGACCATGCTGCCACAAACGCTTACCATACGGAATATACCGTAACGGCAAGCGGTGTAACCCTGCACACCCACGTTGGGATTGCTGCAATTTGCGTGCAGAAGTTCCTGGACCTGGATGTAACCTGGACCGTTGCCAACAACGGCAGTGTAGGCCTTGCCCTGCATGCCAAACGCAACACAGTCTTCCCGGAGCTGCCGCGCTTTGGTCTGCGGCTGTTCCTGCCGCAGGAGATGTCCCAGGTCAATTATTACGGCATGGGCCCCATGGAATGTTACCGCGACAAGCACCACGCCGCCAGCCACAGCAGCTACACCGCTACAGTCTGGCAGCTGCACGAAGATTACATCCGCCCGCAGGAAAACGGCAGCCATTTTGACTGCGATTACGTTATGTTGGCCGGAGATGCCGTGCGCCTGACCGCTGTGGGCACGCAGCCTTTCAGCTTTAATGCTTCCCACTACACACAGGAGGAACTGACCCGGAAAGCCCACAATTATGAACTGGAACCCTGCAGCAGCACTGTTTTGTGCCTGGATTATGCCCAGAACGGCATTGGCTCCGAAAGCTGCGGCCCCCGCCTGCTGGAGCAGTACCGCCTGGATGACGCCACCTTTAATTTTGGCCTGCGCCTGTTCCCGGAAAAGAAATAATACACACCCTCTACACTTCAAAAAGAATGGAGAACGAACATGTCTGAAAGTACAGAAAAACGCTATTTGAAATGGTATAACAAAATTGGGTATGGCTCCGGCGATATTGCCGGCAACGTGGTTTACGCGTTCCTGTCCTCCTTTGTCATGATCTACCTGACCAACACGGTAGGGCTGGACCCCGGCATTGTCGGCACATTGATTGCGGTTTCCAAACTGCTGGACGGCGTAACCGATGTCTTCTTTGGTTCCCTGATTGACAAAACCCATTCCAAACTCGGCAAGGCCCGCCCCTGGATGCTGTACGGCTATATTGGCTGCGCTGTTACGCTGGTTGCCATTTTTGCCATTCCGGAAAGCCTGGGTCAGTTTGCCCAGTACGCCTGGTTCCTGATTGCCTACACCCTGCTGAACGCTGTGTTCTACACCGCTAATAACATCGCGTATTCTGCCCTTACAGCCCTTGTTACCAAAAACAGCGCCGAGCAAGTGGAAATGGGCTCCTACCGCTTCATGTTTGCCTTTGCCACCAGTCTGCTCATCCAGTCCATCACTCTGGGCGGTGTCACCGCTTTGGGCGGCGGTGTTCAGGGCTGGCGCACCATCGCCATCATTTACGCTATCATTGGCTTGATCGTCAACACCGTCTCGGTTTTTTCCGTCAAAGAGCTTCCGGAAAGCAAACTGGTGAACACCAATGATAAAAACGAGATTGCCAAGGATGAAAAATACAACCTGATTGAAGCCGCTAAACTGCTGGGATCCAACAAATATTACATGATGATCTGTGTCACCTACATTTTGCAGCAGATCTACACCGCCATGATCGGCATGGGCACCTATTACGCCATCTATATCTTTGGCAACGAGAACCTGTTCGGCGTTTTCTCCTGGGCCATCAATATTCCGCTGATCCTTGCACTGATCTTTACCCCCATGCTGGTCGCCAAATGGCATGGTATGTACAGGCTGAACGTGATGAGTTACGGCCTTGCCACCATCAGCCGCGCTTTGGTTGCCGTAGCCGGATTTATGGGGGCCAGTGGCAATGTTGGTCTGATGCTGCTGTTCACCGCCATTGCCGCCCTGGGCCAGGGTCCCTGGCAGGGTGATATGAACGCCGTGATCGCTGCCTGCTCAGAATACACGTGGCTGACCAAGCACAAGCGCGTGGATGGCACCATGTACTCCTGCACTTCCCTTGGTGTCAAGCTGGGCGGCGGCATCGGCACTGCCATTACCGGCTGGCTGCTGGCCGCCAGCGCTTTCGACAGAGCCCTGGCTGTTCAGCCGGACTCCTGCATCAATATGCTTAAAATCATGTACCTCATCATTCCGTTTGTGTTGGATGCCATCATCACCTTTATCCTTTCTCGTATGAAGGTGGAGGAAGCCAACGAAAAACTGCGCACCGAACTGAACCACTGATATTCTCCATTCTCCTTCCCGCCCGCAGCCCCAAAGATTCTTTAGGACTGCGGGGCTATTTTATACGAAAAAGGCGCGCTCTATGCAAATAGCATAGAGCGCGCCTCTGTATGTTTTATCTGATATTAAAGTTTCTTCAGTGCCTTCTTTTCGAAGGAACAAAATATCCCCGTAAAATCATCACAGATGCAGCACGCGATCCTTGATTTCGGCGGTGCGGCCCTGGTTCCAGAACTGGGTACCGATGTAGCCGCAGGTGCGGCGGGCAACATTCAGCTTGCTCTGGTCGCGGTTATGGCAGTGCGGGCACTCCCACACCAGCTTGCCGTCGTCCTCCACGATCTTGATCTCGCCGTCATAGCCGCACACCTGGCAGTAGTCGCTCTTGGTGTTCAGTTCTGCGTACATGATGTTATCATAGATGAACTGCATCACTTTGATGACAGCTTCCAGGTTATCCTGCATATTGGGCACTTCCACATAGCTGATGGCGCCGCCCGGAGACAGGCGCTGGAACTCGCTTTCAAACTTCAGCTTGGTGAACGCATCGATCTGCTCGGTCACATGCACATGGTAGCTGTTGGTGATATAGTTGCGGTCCGTAATGCCCGGCACAATGCCAAACCGCTTTTGCAGGCACTTGGCAAATTTGTAAGTGGTGGACTCCAGCGGGGTGCCGTAGATGGAGAAGTCAATGTTCTCCTGCTTTTTCCACTTGTCGCAGGCGTCGTTCAAGTGCTGCATCACGGACAGGGCAAAGGCCTTTGCGGCGGGATCGGTATGGCTCTTGCCGGTCATATATTTGCAGCATTCATACAGGCCCGCATAGCCCAGGCTGATGGTGGAGTAGCCGCCGTACAGCAGCTTATCAATGGGCTCGCCCTTTTTCAGGCGGGCCAGAGCGCCGTACTGCCACAGAATGGGTGCCGCATCGGACAGGGTACCCTTAAGGCGGTTATGGCGGTACTGCAAGGCGCGGTGGCACAGTTCCAGACGCTCATCAAAAATTTTCCAGAATTTATCCGGCTCACCGCCGGAGGACAGGGCCACATCCGGCAGGTTGATGGTAACAACACCCTGATTGAAGCGGCCATAGTACTTCGGCTTGCCCGGCACATAGTTCTGGGCGTTGGCCACATTGTTCCAGCCATTGCCGGAACGGTCGGGGGTCAAAAAGCTGCGGCAGCCCATGCAGGTAAATACATCGCCGTTGCCCTCGGTCTCACCCTTAGACAGCTTGTATTCCTTCATCTTCTTTTCGCTGATATAGTCCGGCACCATGCGCTTTGCGGTGCATTTGGCGGCCAGCTTGGTCAGGTAGAAATAGGGGGTGCCTTCGCGGATATTATCGTCTTCCAGCACATAGATCAGCTTGGGGAACGCGGGGGTGATCCAGACGCCCTTTTCATTCTTAACACCCTGGTAGCGCTGGCGGAGCATTTCTTCCACGATAATGGCAAGGTCAGATTTCAGGCGCTGGTTTTCGCCCGCTTCGTTCAGGTACATGAATACCGTGATGAACGGTGCCTGGCCGTTGGTGGTCATCAGGGTAACGACCTGGTACTGGATGGTCTGCACACCGCGCTTGATTTCCTCGCGCAGACGGGCTTCAACGATCTGGGAGAGCTTTTCTTCACCGGGATCAATGCCCAGTTCCTTCATCTCCGCTTCGGTATCGCGGCGGATCTTTTTGCGGCTGATATCCACAAACGGTGCCAGGTGGGTCAGGCTGATGCTCTGGCCGCCGTACTGGTTGGATGCCACCTGCGCAATGATCTGGGTGGCAATGTTGCAGGCCGTGGAGAAAGAATGCGGTTTTTCGATGAGGGTACCAGAAATAACCGTGCCGTTCTGCAGCATATCGTCCAGGTTGACCAGGTCGCAGTTGTGCATATGTTGGGCGTAATAGTCAGCATCATGGAAATGAATGATGCCATCCTCATGTGCCTTTACAATCTCGGCAGGCAGCAGCATACGCATGGTCAGGTCCTTGCTGACCTCGCCGGCCATATAATCGCGCTGAACGCTGTTGACGGTCGGGTTTTTATTGGCGTTTTCCTGCTTGACTTCCTCATTGTTACACTCAATGAGGGACAGAATGCGGTCGTCGGTGGTGTTATGGGTACGGCGCAGGCTCTGCACATAGCGGTAGGTGATATATTTGCGGGCCACCTCATACGCTTTGGTCTGCATGATGGCGTCTTCCACCAGATCCTGGATCTCCTCCACGTTCATGGCGTGGTTGCGGCTCTGGCATTCCTGCGCCACATCGTCGGCAATGGCCGTGATCTGTTCCTTGGTCAAGCGCTGGTTGGAGGCAACAACGTTGTTGGCTTTGGTCACCGCTGCAATAATTTTGGATATATCGAAAACGGCCTCGCTGCCGTTGCGCTTGATGATCTTCATGAACTGTTATCTCCTTACCTCAATAAAAGCTGCCGGGTTGATACCCCACGCCAAAACCGCTCCATGATTTTGGCGAGCGTATTTATCTTACCGCATCGACCCGGCAAAGTCAAGCCAATATACCACAATATATTGTATATAATTTGCTAATAGCACCCATATATGCCATATAGCGCGATGGGACGTTCAAAAAGATTGCAAAACAAAACGCCGAAAAAAGCGCTGGCTTTTTGGGTAAAATAGGCACTTTTTTCAAAGCTGCGATGATATGTGATTTTATTGTTCCCTGGCCGCTTGCTTTTGCCCGGCACGGCTGGTATACTGGTGCAAGGCACCTGCCTATTGTGATGATTTGCCGCAGCACTATACAAGATATAGTGTTGCATTTTGTAAGGAGGCTCCCCGCGTGAACTACGCAACCATAAAATACTGTGATATTGCCAACGGCACGGGCGTGCGTACCAGTCTGTTTGTTTCCGGCTGCCGCCGCCACTGCCCGGAATGTTTTAACGCCGTTGCCTGGGATTTTGGTTATGGCCTGCCCTTTGATAAAGCCGTGCGCAATGAAATTTTGGGCAGCCTTGCCCCGGATTATATTGATGGGCTTTCCCTTTTGGGCGGCGAACCCTTTGAGCCGGAAAACCAGCGTGCGCTGGTGCCGTTCCTGCACGAAGTACGGGTGTTGTACCCCCACAAAACCATCTGGTGCTACACCGGCAATGTATACGAAACCGAACTTTTGCAGCCCAGCCACGCCCGCTGCGAAGTGACGGACGAGATGCTGAGCCTGATCGATGTGCTGGTGGACGGCGAATTCATCCCCGCGCAGCACGATATTTCGCTGCGGTTCCGCGGCTCCGGCAACCAGCGCATCATTGACTTGAACGCCACCCGCGCCGCCGGGCACACCGTACTGTGGCAGGATGACCCGCTGTTTGCTGACCACAAGATGTAAGGCAGCGAGTTCGCGTTTTTGGATTTTGTGTAACTTTTAACAAATTTGACTTGTATTTCTGCCCCGCAGGGTGTTATACTGACACTAATTTAAGGCAACACCGCACAATTCCCGCCTTGCGGCTTAAGCACCGCTCCGGCAGCT
>OLZG01001193.1_pt1 | contig 10388 bp, 9 predicted proteins | sample 1644401 | NCBI WGS metagenome assembly OLZG01 (sample SAMEA103958119, study PRJEB25191) | human gut metagenome | biome: human-associated habitat [ENVO:00009003]; feature: intestine environment [ENVO:2100002]; material: feces | place: Germany | collected 2013/2015
CCCGCCTCCCCCTGGATGAGATTCGCGCCCTCATAGCGGGACTCTCCCGCCAGGGAGACGCCGTCCACAGCGGTAATGACCTCCCCGGCTTCCAACCCAGCCGCCTCGGCAGGGCCTCCGGTCTCCACCGCGAGGATATAGAGTCCCTCCTCCCGTGTGTAGTTGACGGTAATCCCAACCCCCACATACTGGTTGGTGCGGCGCTGGTTCTGGGCCTCCAGCTCATCAGCCGTCAGGTAGTAGCTCCAGCGGTCGCCCAGGCCGGACACCATGCCCTCCAGGGCGGCGTCCACCACCTCTGTCTCGTCATATTCCCCCACAAAGAGGGTGTTGACCAGCCGTAGCCCCTCCACCAGGGAACGCCCGCCCTCCCCCATCCAGGCACGGACGGCCAGGAGTCCGCAGCCCAGCACGGCAACGGTGGTGAGTGCAATGGCCAGCAGAAGCTGGGCCAGGGAAAAACGTTTCTTTCGCACTGTATTGCCCGCGAGCTGATCGAGCAGTCGTTCTGTGTGATTTATTTTACTGCATTTGATCTGTTTGACCTGTTTGCACGCTACACCTTTTCCAGTTCAGAAGAAGCAAAAGACGCTCACGCCAATATCTTTGACTGCGATCTTCTGATCATCGATGATTTAGGTACGGAACTGACCAACAGCTTCGTCTCTTCCCAGCTCTTTCTCTGCATCAACGAACGCATCCTGCGGAAGAAATCGACGATCATCTCCACGAACCTGCCCCTTGACCGCTTCATGGAGACGTACTCGGAACGTACCTTTTCACGAATTTCAAGTAACTACACCATCATTAAACTTTTTGGAAACGATATTCGGATCCAGAAAAAACTTTTGGGAGGAACCAAAGCATGAGTAAGGGAACTGAAGGACATTTTGACACACTGCCAATCGGAAGACTGGGACTGATCCCGCTGAACAGCAGCGCCGCACTTGGAAAAAAGGTCGACGATTATCTGGTCAGCTGGAGAAAGGGACGCGGCAATGAATTTGCGGAAAAATATGTCGCTGCCTATGAAGGATATGAGCGTGACAGCTACATTATCCAGTCTCAGGTTCCGCGTTTCGGTTCAGGCGAGGCAAAGGGTATCATCGCCCGCAACCTCGTCACCGGTGAGATCGAGCGCCACGGTGCACATGCCGTGGTGATCGCCACGGGCGGATACGGCAACGTATTTTTCCTTTCGACCAACGCCATGGCATCGAACGGTTCGGCCGCCTTCCAGTGCTACCGCAAGGGCGCTGGCTTCGCCAACCCCTGCTTCACGCAAATCCACCCGACCTGCATCCCCGTACACGGCGATCAGCAGTCGAAGCTGACGCTCATGTCGGAGTCGCTGCGTAACGACGGCCGTATCTGGGTTCCCAAGAAACTCGAAGACGTGAAGGCCATCCGCTCGGGGGCCAAGAAACCGTCGGACATCGCCGAAGAAGACCGCGACTACTACCTGGAGCGCCGTTACCCGGCCTTCGGTAACCTCGTGCCGCGCGACGTGGCTTCGCGTGCCGCCAAGGAGCGCTGCGACGCAGGCTTCGGCGTGAACGAAACGGGGCTGGCCGTATTCCTCGACTTCAAGACCGCCATCGAGCGTCTGGGCAAGGACATCATCAAGCAGCGCTACGGCAACCTGTTCGACATGTACGAGGAGATCACCGACGTAAATCCCTACGAACAGCCGATGCAGATCTTCCCTGCCGTACACTATACGATGGGCGGTATCTGGGTCGATTACAACCTGATGACTACGATCCCGGGTCTCTACGCCATCGGTGAGGCCAACTTCTCGGATCACGGCGCCAACCGTCTGGGTGCTTCGGCGCTGATGCAGGGTCTGGCGGACGGTTATTTCGTGCTGCCTTATACGATCGGCGACTACCTGTCGCACAAGATCCAGGCTCCGAAGGTGAAGACCGATACCAAGGCCTTCGACGAGGCAGAGAAGGGCGTGAAGGATAAGATTTCGAAGTTGCTTTCCATCAACGGCAAGCAGTCGGTGGACGATATTCACAAGAAGCTGGGACACATCATGTGGGAGAACGTCGGCATGGCGCGTTCGAAGGAGTCGCTCGAGAAGGCGATCGTCGAGATTCAGGCGCTGCGCAAGGAGTTCTGGAAGGATGTGAAGGTCGTAGGCAAGGCGAACGAGTTCAACGTCGAGTTGGAGAAGGCGCTGCGTCTGGCCGATTTCCTGGAGCTGGGCGAGCTGATGGCACGCGACGCGCTGAACCGCGAGGAGTCGTGCGGCGGACATTTCCGCGTCGAGCATCAGACCGAAGAGGGCGAGGCCAAACGCGACGACGAGCACTTCGTATATGCCGCCGTGTGGGAGTACAAGGGCGAGAACGAAGCGCCGGAGCTCACGAAGGAGCCGCTGAACTTCGAGTTCGTACACCCCGCACAGCGTAACTACAAGGACTAATTCTTCTGTCGTCTAACTTTAATACACAATTTGAAACTATGAATTTCACGTTAAAGATATGGCGCCAGAAAGACGCCAAGGCAAAAGGGGCATTCGAAACCTACAAAGTCGAGAACATCTCCGCCGACACCTCGTTTCTCGAGATGCTGGATATTCTGAACAACAACCTGATCCACGAGGGCAAGGAGCCCGTGGCGTTCGACCACGACTGCCGCGAGGGTATCTGCGGTATGTGCTCGCTGCACATCGACGGCCGTGCGCACGGCCCGGGCGACGGCGCCACGACCTGCCAGATTTACATGCGCCGTTTCAAAGACGGGGCGACGATCGTCATCGAGCCCTGGCGTTCGGCGGCTTTCCCCGTAATCAAGGACCTCGTGGTGGATCGCAGTGCCTACGATAAGATTCTTCAGGCCGGCGGCTTCATCTCGGTCCGTACGAATGCCGTGCAGGATGCCAACAACATTCCCATCCCGAAGGCCGATGCCGACGTTGCGATGGATGCCGCTGCCTGCATCGGTTGCGGTGCCTGCGCTGCGACCTGTAAGAACGGCTCGGCGATGCTTTTCGTCGCCGCCCGTGTGTCGTCGCTCGCGAAACTGCCGCAGGGACGTGTCGAGGGTGCCCGCCGCGCCAAGGCGATGGTGGCCAAGATGGACGAACTGGGCTTCGGTAACTGTACCAATACGGGAGCTTGCCAGGCCGAGTGTCCGAAGATGATTTCGATTTCGCACATCGCCCGTCTGAACCGGGAGTTCCTCTCGGCGAAGTTCGAGGACTAATCGTTTGAAGAATAGATGCAAACAAGCCCGGAGCGAAACTCCGGGCTTGTTTGCGTATGGCGGGATCCGAAACTCGCCGAAATTGCGGGGCTGCGGCTGATTTACGCTGTTCGCCTTTCCGGTCGTTGCAGCAAGGAGGCCCGCCGGGAGATTGCCGGCTGGCGATTCGGCCGGATTCGAGGTCGGGGTTGAAAATATGGGGCATAACGACCTTTATGCCCCATTCCGAACCGGTCGTTGTCGCCGCCGGAGCCGAGAATCTGTTTTCCTTCCTACTTTTTTATGTAGCTCTTCAACGCTTCGACGTACTCCTCGAAAGCATCCACGCCTGTCGGGGTAATGCGGCAGAGCGTGCGGGGCATTTTTCCCCGAAAGGTCTTTTCGACCGTGATGTAGCCGGCTTTTTGCAGTTTGTCGATCTGTACGCTCAGGTTGCCCGCCGAAGCTCCCGTCTGTTCCCGGATGAAAACGAAGTCGGCCTCTTCGACCCCGAGGAGGATCGACATTACCGCCAGGCGCAGTTCCGAGTGCAGCAGGGGATTCAGTTCCTTGAACATCTTTTGTGCGATTGGTAGTTGATGATATGTCCCGGGACGACCATCATGATGAAAAATACGCCGGCAAAGATAAGGATTTCGTTGTTCAGGAGTCCGGCGGTTATCTCAATTCCGTCAGAAGTTGCGATTTTTTTCAGGAAATAGTCGTATAAAGGGAAGAGGACTGAAAGAGCCATACAGGTAAGTCCTGCGACGATGTATATTTTCGAACGAACGATCATTCCGGTTGTTGCCGTTGCCGTAGCCATCACCAGTGTAATGAGTTCGAAAAGACTGTGTCGGTAGGAGAGTCCGTGAAATAGCGAAAAGAGGAAGATCGGAATCAATGATAATGAGGATACTAACCAGACCTTGCCGACGATGCGGTCGATCTCCGTGCGGGGCTCCGTCGGCTTCTTGTCCGGGAACAACCGCATCAGCAGACAGCCGATGATGGGAATGAGAAACCAGGTGAAGCACCAGGCGGGATGGCATCCGGCGATGTTGAACCAGTAATTGAGCAGGGCGATCCCGACGGTCGTATAGCCCCATACGAGGAACGGGCGTCCCGCATGGTTTTCCAGCCGGTTGCGGGTGTTTTGAATCATGCGCGAGATGAGTTCCATACTCTCTCGTGTGTCTAATTTTCTCTCTTCCATACGCAGTGAGTTTTGATGATTATATATTTTAGCATGCCGCTTTTTTCTTTGCAGATTCGGGTATCCGTTCGTTGGCAGCCGTTTTTGACTGTGTTTACAAGGCATCCCTCGCCCCGAATGATTTCGGGCTGTTGTCCGACCGTATCGGAAATCGAGTTTTTTCGTGCGGTCCGACCGTCGGCGGATCACTCCGCATCGTCATCGTCCGAGAGTTTTGTCAGGTGGAATATCAGATCCAGAATAAGACCGAGCCCCCAGCCTGCCATGACCCACAGCACCCACCAATAGTGGGGCGTCGTGAGGGCATTGACTCCGGCCAGAAATGCACAAATTACTGCGTATGTTATCCATTCCCGGATGAGCCGGCGCTTTCTGCGTGCGGCTTTCGCATCGATTTTTCGAGTTGTTTCCATAGCTTTCGGTTTTTGTTGGTATTACAAATATAAACTACTTTATTTTATAAACCAAATAAAATGCCTGAAAAATTGAAATTTTACGATGATTCGGGGCAGGGGGCGTTGAGGATGAAATGTACGGGGTAGGCCGAAAGGCTTTACCGAGATCTGTTAAATTATGGTATTATATGCGACCGTTTTTTTTGAATTCGGCGGTAGCCGCAATTTTGCGGGCCGTTATTCGATGCCGGGTTCACCCTGAACTTTTTTCTTGGGAGGGCGCGAGAAACGTCCGAGCATTGTCGGTCAGATTCGGATCGGAGGGCAGTATATTGATTGAGATATATCTTTCGTGGCCCTTTATTCGACGGTTGCAGCGTCGAATCCGAAGGGACGTTTATTCGCGGGCTTGTGGCCGCGTTTATAATTCGCCCCTTGCCTGCATCCTTTTCCCGGAGGGGATTTGGGGTGCTGTGCTTTCGAAGAGGTACATTAAAGTATATAATCGCGCCGCATACTTTATCCGAGCAGGATCAGGCTGAGGGCCATGATCGCCATGCCGCTCATCACGCCGTAGATCGAGATGTGGGCTTCGCCGTATTCGCGGGCGGCCGGCAGCAGTTCGTCGATTGAGATGAAAACCATGATTCCGGCGACGCCTGCCAGGATGCAGCCCATCATGACGGGAGACATGAACGGCATGAGGATAAAATAGGCGAGCAGGGCGCCGACCGGCTCTGCCAAACCCGATAGGAGCGAATAGCGGAAGGCTTTCATCCGGTCGCCGGTGGCGTAAAAGACGGGGATCGAAACCGCGATACCTTCGGGTATGTTGTGTATGGCAATGGCGACGGCGATGGCGATACCCAGCGTGGGATTTTCGACGGCGGTGGCGAAGGTGGCGATGCCTTCCGGGAAGTTGTGGATGCCGATAGCCAGGGCGGTCATCAGTCCCATGCGCATCAGTTTGGCATTTTTCGGTTTCTTCTCCAGCTCTTCGATCATATGGGCTTCGTGCGGGTTCTCGACCGAAGGCACCAGCCGGTCGATGACGCCGATCAGCAGTACGCCGCCGAAAAAGGCCAGGGTCGTAATACCCATCCCGGTTTGGGGTCCGTAGATGGCTCCGATAGCCTCCCGTGCCTGTTGGAACAGTTCGACGAACGAAACGTAGATCATCACGCCGCCCGACAGTCCCAACGAGAACGAAAGCAGTCGCTTGTTGGTACGGTGAGCGAAAAGGGCTATTGTGCTGCCGATACCGGTTGCCAGGCCGGCGCCAAGGGTGAGCATCAGGGGTACAAAAAGAGTGTGAGCCATCTCGAATACTGTTTTTCAGTTGGTCTTTGCAAAGATAGTGCAAGCCGAAAGCTGTGTCAAATTTATTTGGATGCAACCGAGGCGCCGCCTGTTTTCTGTAAAGATCGTGCACGCGGAAGCCGTTCGGTTTTGTCGGAAGCGGCCAGGGGCTGCCTATTTGCCGTAAAGTTAGTGAATTTTATCCTTTCTTTGCCGGAGAACATCGAATAAGGAGTGTGCGTTGTGTGAAAATCCCGTCGTATGGCGATCGATTCACTACTTTCGGCAGGAGAAGATCACTATTCCCGGCGAGTCGCGTGTTTTCCCGATCCGGTCTTTTTTTGCGGCGCTTGAAAATATCGAGCGCAGTGCACGATGAAATTATTCTTGAAGAAATTTTATTTAATTTGTTGATAAGTAGTGTTATATGTATTTTTAGGGTGGAAGTGGACGATATTTTTCGGAAAAGATGGTGCGAATGGTGTAATAATTGTTACCTTTACCCAATAAACAAGGCAGGTTCATTCTGATCTTTATCTTCTTTGCATTTTCCCGGACCTATATCCCGTCCGGATTTTTCCATCGTTGAAATCGACCTTTGTAAACTTTCTTTGTTTAGGCAATTTCGCTTGAGTATGTCTGTCGCAGGCAGAAGAGAGCCGTTGCCGGGTTTTAACGATGTCCCGAAATTGAGATTATTTTTTTACTTGCATACGCCCGTTCTGACCGCCCTTTTTCAGCGTGGTTCGGGCAGATTGCGCTGTCGGGGAACAAGGTGTGCGTGACTGCGGTTTCGACCGGGAACAGGAAACTTCCTCGCTTCCGTTTTTCCGCTTCCGCACCGGATGCCTCCGCGACAGATGAAAACTCCGTCGTACGACGGAATTATACGATGATTATGACATTTAACGAATTGAAAATTACCGACCCTATTTTGAAGGCGATCGGTGAAAAAGGATACCTGGCTCCTACGCCCATTCAACAAAAGGGTATTCCCGTGGCGCTCGATGGGCGCGATATGCTGGGCATCGCCCAGACCGGGACGGGTAAGACGGCGGCGTTCGCCATTCCGATCCTGCAGCATTTGAGCAGTGGGATGCAGGCAGAGCCGACCGACGTGCCGCGCCGCAACCGGCGGGGGCGGAATCATGGTCGGGAATACGGAGTGCGGCCGATCCGGGCCCTGATCCTGACCCCTACCCGGGAGTTGGCCGTGCAGATCGGCGACAGTTTTTCGGATTACGGAAAATATGTCGGTCTGAAGCATCTGACGATTTTCGGCGGTGTGAAACAAGGCCCGCAGGTCGAGGCGCTTCGTGGCGGCGTGGATATTCTGATAGCTACGCCGGGGCGTCTGCACGATCTGATCGGACAGAGGTTCGTCGAACTCGACGCGATTACGCATTTCGTGCTGGACGAAGCCGACCGGATGCTCGACATGGGATTCGTCGCCGACATCAAACGTCTGCTGCCGCTGCTGCCGAAGTCGCGCCAGACCCTCTTTTTTTCGGCGACGATGCCTGCGGACATAGTGGCGCTCTCGAAAAGTATGCTGACCGACCCCGTGCGGGTGGAGGTGACTCCGGTTGCGTCGGCGGTGGATGCGATCGATCAGCGGGTCTATTTCGTGGAGAAGCCGGAGAAGAAGAAACTGCTCGTATCTCTGCTCCGCGAGGAGGATAAGTCCGTTCTCGTCTTCTCCCGCACCAAACACGGAGCGGACAATATTTCGCGTCTGCTCTCCAAGTCGGGTATTCGAAGCGAGGCGATTCATGGCAACAAGTCGCAGAATCACCGCCAGCGCGTACTCACGGATTTCAAGTCCGGCAAGATCCGGGTGATGGTCGCTACGGACATCGCTGCCCGTGGCATCGACATCCGGGAACTGGAGATCGTCATCAATTACGATCTGCCGGATGTGCCGGAAACGTACGTACACCGTATCGGCCGCACCGGTCGTGCCGGACATTCCGGAACCGCCCTTACGTTCTGCACCCCGGACGAGCGGCCGCTTATGAAAGACATACAGCGGCTGACGGGCAAAAAACTCAATGCGGAAACATACCGTGCATAATAATCTTTAAGTTGAATTTAATGGCAAAATCGCAAACATTCGGAAAAAGAGAGAACGAAAAGAAAAAGCAGGCCAAGCGCCTCGAAAAACAGAAACGCAGGGAAGAACGTCAGGCCGGAGGAAGCTCTTCGCTCGACGATATGATCGCCTATGTGGACGAGAACGGGAATATTACCGACACTCCGCCCCAGCTGCGGCCGAAAGTCGAGATCCAGCTCGAGGATATCGTGATAGCCACGCCTAAAAAGGAAGATATTGCGGCCGAACCGCTGAAAGGGCGTGTCGAGTATTTCAATACCGAGAAGGGGTACGGGTTTATCAAGGACCTGGCTTCGACGGAAAAATATTTTTTCCATATATCTTCGGCTCCCGAAGGGATCGGCGAGGGGCGGATCGTCCTTTTCGAACTCATGCGGGGTACACGCGGTATGAATGCGGTGAAAATCGCATTTGCGCAATAAACATTTATCCACAGTCAAAATAGAAAAAAATGAACATTTACGTATCGAATTTGAACTTCCGCACCCGGGGCGAGAGTTTGCAGACTTTATTCGGGGAGTACGGAGAAGTATCTTCCGCCAACATCATCACCGACCGCGAAACCGGCCGCTCGCGCGGCTTCGGTTTCGTCGAAATGCCGGACGAGTCGGCCGCACGGAACGCGATTAACGCGTTGAACGGTTTCGAGCTCGACGAGCGGGCTATCAACGTCAATGAGGCCCGTCCGAAGACCGAGCGCAGCGACCGGGGTGGTTACGGCTCCAATCAGGGCGGCAGTTACGGGCGCAACCGGTATTGATTCAGATCGGCCGGAAAGAGCGGGGAGGAGCGTTGAACGCCCCTCCCCGCTCTTCGATAAGGCCGTGCTTTTTCCGGCGGGGGATGGGGCGGAGGTTTCCGGAGGAACGCTCGATGGCCGTCCGGTCGGGTGGACGGGCGTCGGAGCGCGGACCGAAACTTCTGCCGGGGCGTATCGTTCTGTCGTTGCAGGATGCCGGCGAAATTTTTTGGCCGGGTTGTCTTGCCGAAACCGTAAATTATGCTTACCTTTGCCCCTGATAACACCGGAACCCGATCAAGCCAATGTTTAGTTTCATACCGAACGCATTTCAGGAGGCCCAGTACGTACGGCGCCGTCATTTCCGGGGTAATCATTCGGAAAATATTTCCAATTTTTATTATAATTTTTCCAAGTTATTAGGGTAGCTGTCCAAGTTGCCCTATTTTTTTGTGCACCCGCTGCGGCGAGGTGCGAAACGGTACAGCAAAATGAAGACGATTCTCAAAGGTGCGAAGTTCTATCGGGACGGAAGGTTCGAAACGGGCGATCTGGCGATCGAAGACGGTAAAATCGTTGCCATAGGCGGTCGGGTCGCGCTTGAGGCGGACGACCGGGCAGTCGATTTGACGGGTTGTCATGTATTGCCGGGATTGGTCGATGTGCATGTCCACCTGCGCGAACCGGGTTTTTCGGAGAAAGAGACCATTGCGACGGGTACGGCTGCCGCCGCGCACGGAGGTTATACCACCGTTTGTCCGATGCCGAATCTCAATCCGGCTCCCGATTCGCCGGAGCATCTGGAAGCGGAGCTGGCTCTGATCCGCCGCGATGCGGTCGTTCGGGTGCTGCCTTACGGTTCCATTACGCGGGGACAGAAGGGACGCGGGGAGCTGGTCGATTTCGGGGCTCTGGCCGGAGAGGTCGTGGGCTTCTCGGACGACGGACGGGGGGTGCAGGGGGAGGAGCTGATGGCCGAAGCCATGCGTCGCGCCGCAGCGGTCGGCAAGCCGATCGTGGCCCATTGCGAAGTCGATGAATTGCTGAAAGGAGGGTATATCCACGACGGTGTTTATTGCCGCGAGCACGGGCACAAGGGTATTTGCTCCGAGAGCGAGTGGCGGCAGGTGGAGCGCGATATAAAATTGGCAGCCGAAACCGGATGTCAGTATCATGTCTGCCACGTTTCGACCAAGGAGAGCGTCGAGCTGATTCGCCGGGCGAAGGCCGCCGGGTTGAAAGTCAGCGGCGAAACGGCTCCGCACTACCTGCTGCTCTGCGACGAGGATTTGCAGGAGGACGGTCGTTTCAAGATGAATCCGCCGCTGCGGGGACGTGAAGACCGCGAAGCCCTGCGGCAGGCCGTCGCCGACGGGACGATCGAGGTGATCGCCACGGATCATGCGCCCCATACCGCCGCGGAGAAGTCGC
>OLZG01001194.1_pt1 | contig 10384 bp, 8 predicted proteins | sample 1644401 | NCBI WGS metagenome assembly OLZG01 (sample SAMEA103958119, study PRJEB25191) | human gut metagenome | biome: human-associated habitat [ENVO:00009003]; feature: intestine environment [ENVO:2100002]; material: feces | place: Germany | collected 2013/2015
AAGGCGGGTACATTTATGGATATGATGTACATGCCCGATGCCCTCAATGCGGCTATCTCGCTGATGGAAGCCGATCCGGCACGGCTGAAGCACCGGAATGCGTTCAACATCGCTTCCATGAGCTTCGACCCGGAAATGATTTATGCGGCTATCAGGAAACATGTGCCCGACTTCGAAATGACCTATCAGATAGATCCTTTGAAGCAGGCCATTGCCGACAGTTGGCCCGATTCGCTGGATGACTCCTGTGCCCGCGAGGAGTGGGACTGGATGCCGCAGTTCGACCTGGAGTCCATGACTGTGGATATGCTTGAAAAATTAAGAGCGAAATTAAATAAATGACCGTAGAGGGTCAGTAAAGAATGAAACGATTACTAACGGGATTTTTTATACTCGTCTTTCTGTTCTCATGCGGGAACAGGAAGACGCAAATGGATCCCTTTGCTACCATTACCGAAATGGTGGATTCGGCCGGGCATGAAGCCGATACGCTGCAACAGGCGGAAGTGAAGGAGGAGCCTGAACCGCTGGAAGCGGACGAACTGTTTGACGATTTTATCTTCAACTATGCTTCGGACGAGGCTTTGCAACGGGCAAGGACGGAATTTCCTTTGCCTTATTACAACCGGGACACTCCTTCGAAGATAGAGGAACGCTTCTGGAAGCACGACTACCTGTTTACCAAGCAGAATTATTATACGTTGCTTTTCGACCGTGAGAGCGACATGGACATGGTGGGCGACACTGCGCTGAAGTCCGTGCAGGTAGAGTGGATTTACCTGAAAACGCGTATGGTAAAGAAGTATTACTTTGAGCGTAAGCAGGGCATGTGGATGCTCGAGGCCATTAATCTGCGCCATATAGAGGACGGTGAAGGCGAGAATTTTGTGGATTTCTATACCCGTTTTGTAACGGACAGCCTGTATCAGAGCGAGCACATTGCCAATCCGTTGCAGTTTGTCACCATCGACCCCGACGATGAGTTTGCCATACTGGAAACCACTCTCGACGTGAACCAGTGGTATGCTTTCCGTCCGTCGCTGCCCGCAGACAAGTTGTCCAACATCAACTACGGACAGAAGAACGAGGATAATTCGAATACGAAAATCCTGAAAGTAAACGGTATCGGCAACGGATATTCCAACGTTTTCTATTTCCGCAGGCGGGGCGGTGAGTGGAAGATGTATAAATACGAAGATACGAGCATTTGAGACTTATGAGAATACCCAATACATTCGGATTCGATGTGAAAGCCGCCGTGTATGCGGAATATCACTCGGTAGAGGAACTGGAGAAATGGATAGCCGAAGGGCGCATCACTTCTCCTTTTTTGCATATAGGATGCGGCAGCAATCTGTTGTTTGTGAAAGATTATGAAGGCATGGTGCTGCACTCGTGCATCGGCGGCATGGAAGTGACCGCGGAAGATGACGGGCAGGTGCATGTACGTGTGGGTGCGGGTGTAGTATGGGATGATTTTGCGGCTTACTGTGTGGAGCAGGGCTGGTATGGTGCGGAGAACCTGTCGCTGATACCCGGTGAGGTGGGTGCGGGCGCCGTACAGAATATCGGCGCTTACGGCGTAGAGGTGAAAGACATCATCGCGTCTGTGGAGACGATAAACATTCGCGGCGAGAAGCGTGTTTACCAAAAAGACGAATGTGAGTACGCTTACCGGAAAAGCCTTTTCAAAAAGCCTGAAATGAAGTCGGTTTTTGTGACTTACGTGAATTTCGTACTGAGCAAGAAGGAGCATTACACACTGGATTACGGTACAATCCGTCAGGAGCTTGCCGGGTATCCGTCAGTGAATTTAGCCACTTTGCGCCGTGTGATTATAGATATTCGCGAAAGCAAACTGCCCGACCCGAAAGTGCTGGGTAATGCCGGGAGTTTCTTTATGAATCCCATCGTGCCCCGTGCGCAGTTTGAAGCGTTGCTGGACTTGTATCCCGCCATGCCCCATTACGAGGTGGATGCCGGACGGGTGAAGATTCCCGCCGGATGGATGATAGACCAATGCGGCTGGAAAGGCAAGGCCTTAGGTCCTGCCGCCGTGCACGACAAGCAGGCTCTGGTGCTTGTGAATCTGGGCGGTGCGACCGGAAAAGATGTGGTTGCCCTGTCGGATGCCGTCAGAGCCTCGGTAAAGGAGAAATTCGGAGTGGAGATTTGTCCGGAAGTGAACTTTATAGAATGATTAACCGACAAGCATCAATCACTGTTTTATGAAACTGACTATATTAGGAAGCGGAACATCTACCGGAGTGCCGGAAATTGGCTGCACATGCTCCGTCTGCACATCTGCCGACCCGCGGGACAGCCGTTTGCGTGCATCTGCCCTGCTGCATACGGACGATGCGGTGATATTGATAGACTGCGGTCCCGATTTCAGGACACAGATGCTGCGCGCTTCCGTGTACGAGCGGATAGACGGCGTGCTGATAACCCACGAGCATTACGACCATGTGGGCGGATTGGACGATTTGCGCCCTTTCTGCCGTTTCTCGGAAATACCCGTCTATTCGGATGCCTACACGGCAGCCCATCTGCGGGCGCGGATGCCTTATTGCTTTGTGGATAAGAAATATCCGGGTGTGCCGCGCATTTATTTGCAGGAAGTGGAAGCGGGCAGGCCTTTCTACGTGCGGGAAACGGAAATACTGCCGGTTACCGTGATGCACGGGCGGCTGCCCATCCTGGGATACCGTATCGGCGGGCGGCTGGGGTATGTAACGGACATGCTTACGATGCCGGACGTTTCGTATGAACAATTGCAGGGACTGGATGTTCTGGTAATAAACGCCTTGCGGCCGCAACCGCACTCTACGCACCAAAGCATACCGGAAGCGCTGGCGGCAGCGGAACGTATCGGCGCAAGGGAAACTTATTTCATCCACATGAGTCACCATGCAGGACTGCCACCCCATGTGCACTTTGCGTATGACGGTATGGAAATAGATTTCTAAACTTTTTGAAACATTTGTTTTGTTTTATTAGTATAAATGTTTATTTTTGCCAACAGTTGACGAATATATGCCATGAAGCTTCGAACCCTTATACGAATAGCCGTTATTGTGTCCATAGTATTGCTGTGTACAGGCTTTGGCGTATACTCGTTTCTGCGCATGAATGCAGTGGAGAACCGGCAGGATTTTAATCTCTTTACGTTAGTGCCGCAAGATGCCACGGCCGTGCTTGAGACAGACCGTATGGCGGATCTGATGGAAGATGTCGACGGCCTGCATTGCAGCAAGGATGAGCATTTCCTGTATGTATCGGAGCTTTTTGTATACCTGAAGAAGTATTTCAATACATTGGTAGGCGATACGCCGCATGGACTGAGCAGGCAGATGAACAAAATGCTCATCAGCTTCCACGAGCCGGATACTCCCTTGAACCAGGTGTTGTATTGCAGCCTGGGGGAGGGGGATTACGAACTGGTGGAGTCTTTCGTGCGTAAATACAGTTCCAGCACTTTTCCTTCCAAGTATTTTGATTACAACGGCGAGGAAATACGCATCTATCCCACGGCGGACGGGCGTTTCCTTGCGGCTTATTTTACCCCGGACTTTCTGGCTGTCAGCTTTCAGAAGCGTCTGATAGAGCAGGTTATCGATGCCTGCCGTTCCAGAAAATCGTTGATGGACATGGCGTCTTTCCGTGCCATGTATGCCGGTAAGCGCAACAATGTGGCGGCAACGGTGTATGTACGCATGAAAGAAGTGGGCATGGGCAAGAATACAGACGGCATTCGTCCGCAGACGCATCTGGGAAGTTGGGCGGAGTTTGATATGAAGTTCAATGAAGAAGCCGTTTATTGTTCAGGTATCAGTCACGGAGCGGATACAGCCCGGACGTTTATCAATGCGCTTCGCAGGCAGGAGCCGATAAAGGATTTTTCGGGAGAGCGGCTGCCGGCATCTGTCTTCTTCTACAACCAGTGGGCAATCTCGGATTTGGAAGCCATATTCGGCTTTACTTCGCAGCAGGAATATGCTAAGGCTGCCTATTCCGATTATATCAAGAAGCGGGATGGCGAGTGGATGGAATTTATGAAAACGTATGCGGGAGAGAATGTCATGTCTTGCCTGTTTCATTCCAAGGATACTACCGACCGGCATCCCTGCGCTGTAATGAGCGTTGCCGTGAAAGATGAAGCACAGGCGGAACGTGCCCTGCAGAAATTGCTGTATGCCACTCCCGAAGAAAAAGGCGCTGTTCATCTAACTGCCGGCACATAACCTGTTTTATCTCATCATACCTTTGTTCCCAGTATATGTTTTGATAAATGAGACGATATAACCATGATATTTCTTCCATAAATGGCTGAAAAAAAACACAATTCCTGCGAAATTCTGAGGATGCCATCCGCCCGTCTACCCCAGAACACTGGTAAGCCTGCTCCAATATCGAAGCAATTTCTCCAATCGTTTCTTTTTGTCTGCTTCCATAACATTCTCTATATTTAGGACATTTGCGGCATACATCCTGCATGATTGACTGACACAAAAAATCCATGTCATTACCCAGCACATCTTTTTTCTCTATTTTCATCAGTTCAATCAATCTGGAAAGTCCCTCTTCAAAAAGAAGCAGGCGCTGTATGGCATCCTGCTCGTTATAACTTCTGTTATGCATAATACCTTCCCTCCACAATACGATTTCAGAATCATTATAGTTGATTCTTCGAAACAGATATGTCGATTGGTGGCAACGCCGACGAAAAGCTGAGGCTTCTGGTTGTCGCTGGCAAAGGAGACGCTCTCAGGGAATATAATAGTCCATATTTGTGACTTTCGTCGCGGCGTGTTGAATACTCGCTCTGTCGCTCGTATCCAACACTTGCTCCCAGGCCACAAATATGGATTATTTTATTCCCTGAGGGCTGTCTTTGGCTGGAGAAGGAACAGAATTAATAATGTTGGGGAATTTGAGGATGTGCCAGGAGGTTTTTGATTTCTGGGAGATTGAAGTCAGAAGGATTGACAATTGGGAACTGTTTTTTAGAAAAGAAAACTACTTTCGTTGGCTGTTATCTCAAACCATCCTGTCAATTTATCGAATTGAAAAGAATGGAAACAGGGAAAGATATAATTGAAAAATGAAATCAAAGAATAAGTAGAAACTTCCTGCCGCCATCCCCAAATTCTCTCCCAATTTATCGGAGTGTCAATAAACAGAAGCCAGAGAACAAAACAGTTTATATTTGTGGCCTCGGAGCAAGTGTTAGATACGAGCAGTTAAGCGAGTATCTAACACGCAGCGACTAAAGTCACAAATATAAACTGTTTTGTTCTCTGGCTTCGTCTGTTTACCACCCCCCCCCACCGATAAATCATAAATCATCCCATATATTGCAAATTTGTAGACAATGACGTACAATAGCGTTATGTGATAAAGTCAGGAGGATTATAAGATGTCTATACAAGGGAAAAATGGAACTTCAAGGCGCGAAGTTTTTTCCAGAGAGCTTATCGTAGCTTTTTATTTTATATTTTTGGTAATGACGGCACTCTGTCATAAGTTTGGAGAGGTGCATATTGTTCATGCGTTTACTCGAATAGTTCAGATTGTGTATGTACCGGGAATCTTTTTTGCAGTAGGATATTATATACAGATTCAGAGTGAGAAGTATGGGGACTTTAAGGGATGTATGTTAAGGCATGCGGCCTATAGTCTTGGATTGTATGCACTTTTGGGAATTCCTTATGAAGTATTCGCAAAACATGTGGATCCGTTTACGACAATAAGGAATTTCATAACGTTTATAAAGGTTTTTGAAATTTCAGCTATCTTTTTGTCTGTCAGCATCGTATTTCTTTTGTGTGCCTATTTGTGGGATTATATAGAAGGATGGATGGAGAAGCCGGTATTGCTTCTATTGATATGTATTATTGGTTTTCTGCCTGTTTTTCTTCCAGAAGGGATTATCGGATATGGTCTGGCAGGAACATTGATTGGCGGAGACCGCACACATGCAGTTGCGATTAGTACGGAACTATTTGTATTTTTCTGGGGTGTATTTTGTGCAAAGAAAAAGCAGAATACATTTTTAGAAAAAAAGAATTTTATTATGGCGGCGCTTTCTTTTGCTATTGCAGGAGTGTTTGCAGTACTTTATATAAAGGCGGCATATTTTGTATTTCTTGGAATGTTCCTTGCATTTATAGCGATTAATATATGTGTGCCATTTGCCGGTATTTATGCAGCATTAGAAGAAGCGGTAGTGAATATTTTAGAAAGAGTGTGGGGCATTATAACAACACCGGCTTCCAGAGAGGGGGAGGAAAACTGGCGTTCCTTACTTAGATATTTTATTGGATATACTGTGCTTTTTGTGGTGATGGCAGTGCTTATTTTCCTGCCATACATTTTACAGAATAAAACGTTAATCTGGGAGGCAGATGGTCTTGGGCAGTATGTTCCGAAGGTATATCGTTTTATTCAGTATATTCCTGAGATATTTAAAGATATTTTCAGTGGAAACTTTGATTTTAAACAGTACGATTTTACAACAGGACTTGGTGCGACAGTGGCGATCAGTTATGACCCGGTTTATTGGTTATACCTGCTATTCTCACCGGCGAAGATAGAGAAGGCATATAGTTTCCTGATTATTGTAAGGTATTTTCTTGCAGGACTTAGTATGTCCGGTCTCGTACTTTATTTTAAAAAGTCACATTTTGCAGCTTATACGGCAAGTATCGTGTATGCCTTTTCCGGCTATGCGATTTATGCGGGAACGAAGCATGGGCAATTCCTTACGCCAATGATTCTTCTTCCGATTCTTGTTGTTGCGATGGAGAGACTGATTCGTAATAGAAAATGGTATATGCTCACAGTTTTAGTAGGGGTTTCTCTGCTGTGTTCTTATTATTTCCTGTATATGAACACAATCGCACTGGGAATCTATTTTGTGCTTCGAATCGTTTGTACAGAGGAATATCGGAATTGGAAGACATTTTTTGAGCGAGGATTTATTATAGTGGGAAGTTATATTCTGGGGGCATCCCTGGGAGTAATCTCATTATTTACATCTTTTGGAAGTTACATGGGTTCAAGCCGAAGTGGTGGTGGAAAGATTACTGCATTTTTAAGTACAACACCATTATTTTACCGTACAGAATGGCTGGTGGACTTTTTCACGTCCTATATATCGGATAACTTTGCGTCTGGTTTATGGCTTAAGCTTGGATTTGCTCCGCTTGCAATGCTGGCGATCGTAGTACTTTTTACAAGAAAGAACCGAAAGGAACTTCGCTGGCTGTTTGTGATTTTCACGGCATTTTCCCTGTTCCCTGTTTTCGGATATATTTTCAGCGGATTTAGTAATGTAAATAACCGATGGGGTTATATTTATGTGGTGATTGTTTCCTTTATTCTGGCAGAAAGTCTTGATAAGATGCGAGATCTGAGCGGAAAAGAACTGGGAATCATGACAGCGATCACTGGACTTTACGGGCTGGTAAATGCTTTCTCTGACAAGTTGTTTGTTCCAAGTATTTATGGTGCGTTTGGACTTTTGGCAGCAACGCTGATTATGCTGTTCTTATTAAATAGTGATAAGATTACATTTTCTAAGAAACAGTTTAGAGGAATTGTTCTTGGAATGACTGCCTTGGTTATTTTCCTTAATGCAAAGTGGTTTATTACTTCTGGGGATGATAGTTATACGCATCTGGATACCTACGTTTCTGCGGGAGATTCTAAAAAGAAGATTTCCGGGACAGCGTTAAAGCATCTTGATGAAGTACCGGGAGCAGATACGGATGAATTTTACCGAAGCACTAATCTTGTTACAACGGGTAACCTTCGTTCTTCCAGTTTGTTATATGGATATAATGATGTTTCTACATTTAGCAGTACGTTAAATGGCGGTATTGTAAATTATAATAATGCGATGGGTAATTGCCGCTGGAATATTGTAAGTATCTATGATTACAACTTCCGGACTTACCTGAATACGCTTGCGAGCGTGAAGTATATGGGTGTTGCAAAGAAGAATACGGCAACAATTCCATATGGCTATAAAAAGGTGCAGGAGACAAAGAATAAATATTATTCTATTTATGAGAATCAATATTCCTTGCCACTTGGGTATACTTACGATAAAATAGTAAATGCAGATAGAATTGATCAGTATTCTGCAGCCGAAAAGCAGGAGACTACAATGCTTGCAGCTATTGTGGAAGATAAGGATATGGATAAGAACAGTAATCTTACTGTGGCTACGAAGCTTCCGCTTACTGCACAAAAGTTAAAGATTAAAAATATAAAGCTTAACGGTGTGTCTATGACAAAAGATACGATAGAGATAGAGAAGCCGGGTGCAACGATGAAGTTCTCCTTTGAGGCGCCGGCCAATGCAGAAACTTATCTGTCTCTGGTTGGAGATATTTATGCAGAAAAAGATGCGAAAGAGCATTTTATAACAGCAAGAATTAAGGCTCCGGGCGTAAAATATGGTCATAAGTTCCGTATTGATGCATATACTACCGGGCAAAAGGAATATCTTTTTAATCTGGGATACAGAGAGGGTGCTGTAAAGACATGTACCTTGAAGTTTGTCGGTACAGGCACTTTGAAGTATAAGGATCTTGCGATTTATTCTCAGACGATGTCTAATTATGCAGACAGAGTGAATGCACTTAAAGAGAATTCCCTGCAGAATGCAAAAGCAGAGAAGAATACGGTAACTGGTAATATCACTGTTGACAAAGACAAGATGCTGGTGGTCACTCTCCCATATCAGAAAGGCTGGACAGCATATGTTGACGGTAAAAAGACAGATATTCAGAGGGTAAATTATCAGTATATCGGTATTAATCTTAAAAAAGGAACACATGATATTAAGCTACATTATCAGCTTCCGGGAATTAAGCTTGCATTTATGATTACCGGATGTGGTATCATAGCATTTGTGGCAATTATTATATTTAATATTGTCAGAAAAAGACGAAAGAATTAGAGGATTTTTTAATACACTCTAAGAAAAATTATTTTGTAAAGGAAGGACAGAATGCAATCAAAGAAATGCCTGGACAGATATGGCGGTGGAAGGCCGCTTTGTCAGGAGTCATGAAGCAGGCAAGATATAATGCATTCTTATTAAAAGGGTGTAGTGAACATAAATAAACATATATAAAGTTTAAGGAGAGATTATCATGGCAGAACAACATTTAACAAAGAGCGAGTTGGCGATTATGGAGGTAATGTGGGAGCAGGAAGAAGCACTTACTGCTTCAGAGATTATCAAAGCATCTGGGGACAAGGAATGGAAGAACAGTTCTATTCATCTCATGGTGAATGCTTTACTTGAAAAAGGATTCCTTGAAGTTGCCGGATTTAAAAAGACAACAAAGAATTATGCGCGTACATTTAAGCCAACTATGACAAAAGAGAAGTATTTTGTGCGCAAAGTTATGGGAAATACTCCAGTAGCAGAGAAGAAAAAGATTTATATGCAGCTGTTAAAAGAAGTGGACGAAATCGAGACACTTGATACAATCAAAGAAGAAATATACGCGCGAAAAAAAGAATTGGAAAATAGATAGTTGACTTTTCCTATCAAGTGGGTATATAATCAACGCATTAAAGTAAATACAGCGGACGCTTAAACCGATGATGTGGAAGTTAGGGCGATTGATGCACTTACAGAGAGACCGGGATGCTGAGAACCGGACAGAACGCAGATTGTCAAGTGGGCCACGGAGGGCAGTGTGAACAGCAGATTCAGGCAGATATCAATTATCTTGCACAGAAGTATTTGAAGAAGTACAGAAACTGATAGAATACGGTGATATGGAAGTTTAAAGCTTACTAGCATTGACGTGAGGACATACGTTAGTTGTCAGGGATATGATGTGTATCCTGTGAGTGCATGAAGATTTTCATGAAGCAAGGTGGTACCGCGGGAGAAGTTTTAGAATTTTACCCGTCCTTGACAGATAGAGAATATTTGTCAGGGACGTTTTTTTATAGTTCTCTGACATCAACAAAGCTGTATTGTGGAAAAACTTTGATAATTGTGGATAAGGAGGATGAAAATGAGAAAAGTTGTGATTATCGGTGCAGGACATGTCGGTTCCCACTGTGGATATGCACTGGCACATTCGGGTATAGCCGGTGAGATTGTCCTTGTGGATGTGGATAAAGATAAGGCACACGCACAGGCATTAGACATTGCAGATAGCGTAAGCTTCTGTGAGAGAGAAACGGTAGTAAGAGATGGTGACTATAAAGATTGCGAAGATGCAGCTCTCGTTGTTGTCGCAATCGGTGAGGCAAGAAAGCCGGGACAGACAAGACTTGATATGTTAGGGCGTTCGGTGGAAATGCTAAAAGAGCTGCTTGCACAGCTTAGTCCTTACAAGATTTCAGG
>OLZG01001206.1_pt1 | contig 10280 bp, 6 predicted proteins | sample 1644401 | NCBI WGS metagenome assembly OLZG01 (sample SAMEA103958119, study PRJEB25191) | human gut metagenome | biome: human-associated habitat [ENVO:00009003]; feature: intestine environment [ENVO:2100002]; material: feces | place: Germany | collected 2013/2015
GCTTGAAAAGACATTTAAGAACTCATTATCTGCCATGAAAAGTGAGCATGTGGAAAAAGCCCATAGCAATGCAACTGTGGCAGACGAAGAAGTCAGTATACAGGGAAAAATACTTGCTAATCTGATGGGACATATCACAAATGACCTTGCAATCGGCAAAAAAATAAAATCCGGAGAGCTCAGGAAGCGCATGAAGGAACCTGCATGGCTTGTTCCGGACTGCTTTGTAACAGAGGATATAGATATGGGCGGTTTCACTATGAAGCTTTTATCTTCAAAGGAAAACCCAAATACAGAGCGTGTGATACTGCAGCTGCATGGTGGTGGATATATGGGGGCAGTGCGCAATGCATACTATGTATTTGCAGGTCTTTATAATGAGGTAAGTGAGGGCTGCTCAGTACTCACGCCTGACTATCGCGTGGCGCCGGAATACCCATATCCGGCAGCACTTGAGGATGCCATAGCCTGCTATAAATGGCTCTTGTCACAGGGATGGTTTGGTTCGCAGATTGTGCTGGCAGGAGACTCAGCGGGAGGAGGACTTGCAATGTGCCTCACCATGTATCTTCGAGACCACGTCATGCCGCTTCCGGCAGGAATAGTAGCCATGTCACCATGGACAGACCTCACAGCAGGCGGAGAGTCATATGAGACAAACTACGAAAAGGACCCACTGTTTGGGAACACAAGGGACAGTCTGATCTACGTGAATGACTATCCCGGTGACCACGATAAAATGGATCCATACATATCGCCGCTGTTTGGTAATTTCAGAGGCTTTCCACCAATGCTCATACAGGTAGGCTCGATAGAGATGCTCTTATCTGACTCGGTAGAGGCCGCTGCAAAGGCAAGAATCCAGGGCGTTAAGGTGCGACTGTCAGTGTATGAGGGGATGTTTCATGTGTTCCAGATGGGATATCTCAATTTCCCTGAGTCCAAGCGTGCATGGGCGGAGGTCAAGCGTTTCCTAAAGGTGATTAAAGAGGAAGAATAGGCGAATAAGAATTGTGTTGAAAAAGTAATTCTTTTTGGTTAAAGAGCGCGAAATGAGGAAAAGATTATGGCAAAGAAAATTTTAGTAGTAGTGGACGCACAGAATGATTTTATTACAGGAGCTCTTGGAAACAAAGAGTGTGACGTGGCAACCAATGTCATTGCAGATGAAATCAGGTCAGGAAAATATGATGATGTGATATTCACAAGGGATACGCATGATGAAAACTATCTGAATACTCAGGAAGGAAAGAAACTTCCGGTAACGCATTGTATTAAAGGGACAAACGGATGGGAAGTGGACAGCCGTCTTAAAGATGCAATGAAGGAGCGTGGAGTTAATTGTGACGATATGACTTATATTGACAAGCCGACTTTTGGCAGCGAAGAGCTTGGTAGACTTCTTGCGGAATATGACAACAGCGATACAGAGATTTATTTCTGCGGATTCTGCACAGGAATATGCGTAATAAGCAACGTAGCGATTGCAAAGACGTTCTGTAAAGACGCAGAGGTGTTCGTAATAGAAAATGCCTGCGCCTGCGTAACGCCTGAAAGTCATAAGACAGCAATAGAAGCAATGAAGATGATCCAGGTAGGCATTAAGGGCACACCCTCATGTTAGCGCACATGAGGGTGTGCCCTCTGCCGTATTCCCGGTCTATCGGTTTTCGTAGTTAGTCTAGTGAATTAAGCAGTCTTTCCTGTATAAAGCTGATAATACTTTCCCTTCTTTGAAATCAGCTCATCATGACTTCCCCTTTCAATAATGCGTCCCTGCTCCAAAACCATAATGCAGTCGCTGTTTCTGACAGTAGAAAGCCTGTGTGCGATAACAAATGTAGTACGGCCATGCATGAGCTTATCCATGCCGTCCTGAACAATACGCTCGGTACGTGTATCAATTGAGCTTGTAGCCTCATCTAGGATGAGCACAGGAGGGTCGGCGATAGCGGCACGCGCAATGGCTAGAAGCTGGCGCTGGCCCTGGCTTAGGTTTGCACCGTCACCTGTCAGTACAGTATTGTAGCCGTCAGGAAGCTGGCGGATAAATGTATCGGCGTTTGCCAGGCGGGCAGCTGCGTATACTTCATCATCTGTGGCATCAAGCTTGCCGTAGCGGATGTTTTCCATGACAGTAGCTGTGAAAAGGTGGGTATCCTGCAAAACAATGCCAAGAGAGTGGCGCAGATCAGCCTTTTTAATCTTGTTTATATTGATGCCGTCATATCTTATCTTGCCGTCTGCTATATCGTAGAAGCGGTTGATAAGGTTAGTGATGGTAGTCTTTCCAGCTCCGGTGGTGCCAACAAAGGCAATCTTCTGACCGGGTGTTGCAAAAAGATCCACATCGTGCAGTACAATTTTCTCAGGCACATATCCGAAATCCACATCGTCAAATACCACATCGCCCTCGAGTTTTTTGTAGTCCACAGAGCCGTCAGCCTGATGGGTATGCTTCCATGCCCATAAGCCGGTGTGCTCAGGTGTTTCAGTGAGTTTTCCGTTTTCTTCCTTAGCATTTACCAGTGAGACATAGCCTTCGTCAGTCTCAGGCGTTTCGTCGAGCAGAGAGAAGATACGGTCGCATCCGGCAAGTGCCATGATGATACTGTTGAACTGCTGGCTGACCTGCGAGATAGGCATGTTAAAGCTCTTGTTAAAGGTCAGAAAGCTCGCAAGCTTACCAAGGGTCAGACCGCCAAAGCCTGAAAGAGCCATAACACCGCCGGCAAGAGCGCAGAGCACGTAGCTTAGATTTCCAATCTGTGCGTTTACAGGACCGAGCATGTTGGAGTACATGTTGGCATTGTAGGCGCTTTCAAAGAGCTCATCGTTTATTTTGTCGAAGGCTTCAATATTTTCCTGCTCGTGGGTAAATACCTTGACTACCTTCTGGCCGTTGAGCATTTCCTCGATGAAGCCGTTAACCTTGCCGAGGTCGCGCTGCTGCGAAAGGAAATAGCGGCTGGAGAAGCCTGCAAATTTCTTTGTCACGACTGTTGTTACGATTACCATCACGATAGTTAGTACGGTGAGCGGAATATTTAATATGACCATTGAAACAAAAACGCTCACAACAGTGATAACACTGTTAAGTATCTGCGGAAGACTCTGGCTGATGAGCTGGCGGAGTGTATCGATATCGTTTGTATAAATTGACATGATATCGCCGTGCGCATGTGAGTCAAAGTATCGGATTGGCAGATCCTGCATATGGGAAAAGAGCTCAACACGCAGGTTCTTAATGGTGCCCTGTGATACGTAGATCATTATTTTGCTGTATGCAAACGTACTGATGACGCCGATGCCGTAGAATACGGTGACCCTTCCTATTGCTGCAAGGAGTGGTCCGTAGTCTGGATTTCCTGTCTTAAGCAGTGGTACTATATAGTCATCAATCAAATTTTTGGTAAACATGGTTCCCTGCACATTTGCAAGTACACTGACAAAGATACATATCACAACAATTATGCAGGCCGGTAAATATTTCTTGAAAATAAATCCCATGAGGCGCGCAAAAAGCTTACCGGGATTTTTAATTTTGGGTTTTGGACCTCGTGGTCCTCTTGGTCCTGGCATCAGGCAGCACCTCCTTCATCAAAGTCTCCTCCGCCGTTTGTCTGGGAATCGTAAACATCGCGGTAGATTTCATTATTTTTAAGCAGATTTTCGTGGGTGTCAAAGCCGTCCACTTTTCCGTCATCCATCACGATGATACGGTCAGCATCCATGACTGATGAGATACGCTGTGCGATGATGAGCTTAGTGGTTCCCGGTATTGTTTTTGCGAGGGCAGCACGGATTTTTGAATCTGTTGCTGTATCCACAGCCGAGGTGCTGTCATCGAGTATGAGTATCCTTGGCTTTTTAAGTAGAGCTCTTGCGATACACAGACGCTGCTTCTGGCCACCGGATACGTTGGTTCCGCCCTGCTCTATGTAGGTGTTGTACTTGTCAGGGAAGGAATCGATAAAGTCATCGGCGCATGCCATTTTGCAGGCCTCAATACATTCATCTGTGGTAGCGTTTTTGTCACCCCAGCGCAGATTTTCGAGTATGGTGCCCGAGAAAAGCACGTTCTGCTGGAGCACGACAGCTACCTTGTTTCTGAGAGTGTCCATGTCGTACTCACGCACATCGTGGCCTCCGACGATTACAGAGCCGGTGTCTGTGTCGTAGAGACGGCTTATCAGGTTTACAAGGGAAGATTTCGAGCTTCCGGTTCCTCCTATGATGCCGATGGTCTCACCGGATTTTATGTCTAGATTTATATCTGACAGAACCGGAGTTTCAGCGGTGTCTGAATATCTGAAGGATACATGCTTAAAGCTTATGCTTCCGTCAGGCACATCGTAAAGCGGTTCCTTTGGATTGTGCAGTGTGCTCTGCTCATTTAATACCTCGCTGATTCGTCTTGCAGATGCGAGTGAGAGTGAAATCATTACAAAAACCATGGAGAGCATCATGAGGTTCATCAGAATATTCATGCAATAGGTGAGAAGAGCCATCAGATCACCTGTAGTGAGAGTGCTGCTTACCACCATATGAGCTCCGAGCCAGCTTATTAACAGGATGCAGGCATACACTGTAAACTGCATGAGCGGAGAGTTGTATACCACAAGGCTTTCTGCCTTCACAAATACGTCGTAGATATTCTGTGCTGCCTTTGAAAAACGTTTCTTCTCATAATCCTCACGGACGTATGCCTTTACAACGCGGATAGCGGATACGTTTTCCTGTACGCTTTCATTCAGGTCATCATAGCGCTTGAAGGCTCTGTCGAAGTATTTCATAGCCGCCTTGCTGATGAAAAGCAGTAAAGCTCCAAGCACAATGACAGCGATTAAGTATATTGTCGCAAGGCGAGGGCTGATAAAAAATGACATAGCCATCGCACATATTATGGATGCAGGGGCTCTCATAGCCATGCGAAGCAGCATCATGTAAGCATTCTGGATGTTGGTCACATCGGTTGTCATACGTGTGACAAGACTCGCGGATGAGAATCTGTCGATATTTGCAAAGGAAAAGGTCTGGATGTTGCGAAACATTGCAGCACGCAGATTCTTTCCAAAGCCCATGGCGGCCTTTGCACCATATTTTGCACCGAGACATCCTGTCAAAAGACCAAACAGTGCTGCGACAATCATCCACACACCCATGATATAGATATGCCTTGTGTCGCCCATATTGACACCGTTGTCGATGATTGATGCCATGAGAAGAGGAATTATGGTATCCACAGCCACCTCAAGCAGCATGAAAACAGGTGTCGCAATCGAAGCCCATTTGTATTCCTTTATTTGGGCACCTAGTGTTTTTAACATATGTTTTGTCCTTTCTTCTTATATTTTATATTTGATTAAAACAAACTTCCCACATTTATGGTAATGTGGTTAACTAAAAAAATACTTGCATTTAATTAGTTAGTGTGCTAACTATATTATAGATATACTTTTTTTATTGTCAAGAAAAATCTATGAAAGGATTTCAGATATGAAGGAGTTTACACCGGATAAATACTTAGGACACAAGATAAACCGCATCAGCAGGAGCATAGACAGATATTTTGACAAAAAAAGGTGCAGTAAAACAGAATGTATACCGCGAAGCCAGGGTATGATGATTGGATATATAATGGATAATCAGGGCCAAAATATATTTCAAAAGGATATCGAAGCAGAGTTTCATCTGTCAGGAGCAACAGTGACAAATATGCTTAAAAGTCTTGAAAAAAACGGTTATATCGTGCGCACACCTATGGAAAATGATGCAAGGCTTAAGAGGATTGAACTGACGCAAAAAGCACTGGACCACGAAAACAGGGTGAGGGAAAATATAATGGGAATAGAGGAAGCCATGCACGAAGGCTTTTCTAAGGAAGAGTTTAACATGATGCTTGGCTTTTTGGACAGAGTGATTGACAATATGGAAAAGCTTAACAAGTAACAAAATAATTACAGAGTTGAAAAAGTAGCATAAATATTGTGGCTTTTTTTGTGCAATAAGTCAAAATGCTACAAAATATTGTTGAGCGTATTGACATAGCAACAATATCTTGTATAATTTAGATTGTCATCAAAAGACAGATGCACAGATTTGTATTAAATAATATGGCATTTTATATGTAGCTATATTGTAATTGTTTGGTGAAAAGCCCGCTTTATATTGCAGGGCAGTGACATGGATTAATGATTACATCTCATTTATAGCTGCATATTTTGTGCCATTACACATGATAAAATACATATATATGGTATGCAATGTAAATAATGATACTATATATAGTGTGGCGTATTTTGCAACATTTAGTATACAGAGAGGAGAAATTCACATGAAAATCATCAAGCGAAGCGGCAGTGAGGACATATTTGATGCAGCCAAAATAGTAGCTGCCATTAGAAAGGCAAACAATTCAGTGCTGGACTATGAGAAGCTTAATGCTGATCAGATTGAGGAAATTGCAAGCAACGTGGAGACTGCATGTGAGAACATGAAGCGCTCTCCAAGCGTTGAGGAGATACAGGATATGGTGGAGAACCAGCTCATGAACAAGCGTGCCTTTACCGTAGCAAGAAATTACATTACTTACAGGTATAAGAGAGCCATCGTCCGTAAGTCAAACTCTACGGACCAGCAGATTCTTAGCCTTCTTGAGTGCAATAACGAGGAGGTAAAGCAGGAAAACTCCAACAAGAATCCTACTGTAAACAGCGTGCAGCGTGACTACATGGCAGGTGAGGTGAGCAAGGATATCACACGCCGTTTCCTGCTTCCTGAGGATATAGTGGAGGCTCATGAGAAGGGGCTTATCCATTTCCACGATGCAGATTATTTTGCACAGCATATGCACAACTGCTGTCTTGTAAACCTTGAGGACATGCTTCAGAACGGCACAGTAATCAGTGAGACTATGATTGACACACCAAAGAGCTTTTCAACAGCCTGCAACATCGCTACACAGGCTATCGCACAGATTGCCAGCTCACAGTATGGTGGACAGAGTATCTCGCTTGCACATCTGGCACCATTTGTACAGGTCAGTCGTGAGAAGTTTAGAAAGCAGGTGCTAAAGGAGTTCGAGAGTGTAGGACTTGATTTGGATGAAGAAAAAATCAACGAGGTAGCAGAGCTTCGTGTCAAGGAAGAAATCAACCGCGGTGTGCAGATGATTCAGTATCAGGTCATCACACTCATGACTACAAACGGACAGGCACCGTTTATCACAGTATTCATGTACCTGAATGAGGTATCCGATCCGCAGACAAAGGCAGATCTTGCCGCAATCATTGAGGAGATGCTGCACCAGAGAATAAAGGGCGTAAAGAACGAAAAGGGTGTATATATCACACCGGCATTCCCTAAGCTCATATATGTGCTTGAGGATGACAATATCACAGAGGATTCAAAGTACTGGAATCTCACAGTGCTTGCGGCACAGTGCTCTGCAAAGAGAATGGTGCCTGATTATATTTCAGAGAAGGTCATGAAGGAGCTTAAGGACGGAGATGTGTATACATGCATGGGCTGCCGTTCATTCCTCACAGTGGACAGATGCTCACAGACAGCGGGAAATGTGGCACATGCCAAGAACTTTGATCCAAACAAGCGTAAATACTATGGACGTTTCAACCAGGGTGTTGTCACCTTAAATCTCGTTGATGTGGCATGCTCATCAGAAAAGGATGAGGAAAAATTCTGGAAGATACTTGATGAGAGACTTGAGCTGTGTCACAGAGCACTTATGTGCAGACATAAGAGGCTTCTTGGTACCAAATCCGATGTAGCACCGATTCTCTGGCAGAACGGAGCACTTGCACGTCTGAAAAAGGGAGAGGTTATAGACCCATTATTATTTAACGGATACTCAACAATCTCACTCGGCTATGCAGGACTTTGTGAGTGTGTACGCTATATGAAGGGAGTATCACACACAGAGCCAAAGGAAGGCACACCGTTTGCACTTAAGGTAATGCAGCGCTTAAACGATGCATGTGAGCAGTGGAAAAAGGAGTCAAACATCGATTTCAGTATATATGGCACACCGCTTGAGTCTACCACCTATAAGTTCGCAAAGTGCTTACAGAAGCGCTTTGGTATCATCGAGGGTGTTACCGACAAGAACTACATCACAAACAGCTACCATGTGCATGTAACAGAGCAGATTAATGCATTTGACAAGCTAAAGTTTGAGTCCCAGTTCCAGAAGCTGTCTCCGGGTGGCGCTATCAGCTACGTGGAGGTACCAAACATGCAGGACAATATCCCTGCAGTGCTTTCAGTAATGCAGTACATTTACGACAATATCATGTACGCAGAGCTGAATACAAAGAGCGACTATTGCCAGGTATGTGGCTACGACGGAGAAATCAAAATCGTAGAGGAAGAGGGCTCAGGCAAGCTTATCTGGGAGTGCCCACATTGTGGCAACCGTGACCAGAACAAGATGAGTGTAGCCCGCCGTACATGCGGCTATATCGGCACACAGTTCTGGAATCAGGGAAGAACCCAGGAGATTAAAGAGCGAGTGCTTCATCTGTAGAAGTTAAAGGAATTGTATTTGAGACAGACCATTCTAAAAGCACAACATAAAGCATAAGAAAAATAAAACCGTCGTACCGGACCTTAAATGGCAGGGTACGACGGTTTTACTTATGTGTTTTACTGAGTAATTATTTTAATTACTCATCAAACTTTTCGGCTTTATCGAAAAGCTCATAAACCTCTTTTGAAGGTTCATTTGTGCAAAGTGTCACAACTACGGCTGCGATAAGTCCGAAAACAAATCCCGGCAACAGCTCGTAGATTCCGGTTGATGTGAGGAATGCATACCACAATATATCAACGGCAGCACCTGTTATGATTCCTGCAACAGCACCCTTGAAGTTAAAGCGCTTCCAGAAGAGGCTGAGCATGATTGCAGGTCCAAAGGCAGCTCCAAAGATACCCCATGCATTGGAAACAAGTGCCATGATAGAGCCGGCATTAGGGTTTGAAGCGATGATGAGTGCTGCAACAGCGATTCCAAGAACGACAATACGGCCGGTCCACATCATCTCTTTGTCACTTGCCTTACCTTTTCTGATGACAGGCTTGTACACATCACTCGAGAATGCAGATGAAGCAGCAAGCAGCTGGCTGTCTGCGGTACTCATGGAAGCGGCAAGCACTGCTGAGAGCAGTATACCTGAGATAACACCCGGGAAAATCTTTCTTACAATCTGGATGAAAACAAGAGAGTTTTCATTTATAGATTCGTCAAAGCCAAGGAAAAGTCTTCCGATTACTCCGATTAAGGTTGCAAAAAATACAATAAGCAAGGTCCATGTGATTCCGATTTTTGCTGATTTTTTCAAATCCTTCTGTGATTTGATGGACATGAATCTGATAATGATATGTGGCATACCGAAGTAACCAAGTCCCCATGCCAGTCCTGACACGATATCCTGCCAGCTGGAGAATGGGTTTAAATAACCGCCCGGGAGTGCTGACGTAGATGATGTATCAAGCATAAATGCTGCAAAGATCGGTGCTATAAACATAGAACCAAGCACGAGCATGCCCTGGAAAAAATCGGTCCAGCATACAGCCGAGAAGCCGCCGAGGAAGGTATAGCCTACGATGACAACTGCTGCAAGATACATGGCAATCTGTGGATCCATTCCTATTACAGTGTGGAAAAGAGTACCACATGCCTTTACGCTTGATGCCGCATAAATAGTGTATGCAACCAAAAACACAATTGCACAAATCACCTGCAGTGCAAGTGATTTGGACAGGAATCTGTTGGTCAGATACTGCGGAATGGTGATTGAGTCATTGGCTACAATCGAGAATTTTCTCAGTCTCGGTGCTTCAAGCAGCCAGCTTATAGTGTAGCCGATTGCAAGTCCTACAGGAATCCATACCTGACCTAAGCCCAGTGCATAGATAGAAGTAGGAAGTCCCATGAGTACCCATGCACTCATGTCTGAGGCTCCGGCTGACAGTGCCGCAACCCATGGTCCCATCTCACGTCCGCCGAGGAAGTAGGTCTTTTCTCCGCCGTTTCTGTTTTTCACGAAGAAGAAGATACCGATACCCGGCATGCACAACAGATAGACGATAAATACAATAATTTCTGATGTTTTCATTTGTAGTACCTCTTTAATAGTTTATTTAGTAACCATGCTACCACGTTAGCGTGATAAAGGCAAGAAAAAATTAATGATAAAAAAAATCGATAGGTATTTTTTTCGTGGACTGTTATTGACATAAAACGTGATTTAAAATAAAAT
>OLZG01001217.1_pt1 | contig 10174 bp, 5 predicted proteins | sample 1644401 | NCBI WGS metagenome assembly OLZG01 (sample SAMEA103958119, study PRJEB25191) | human gut metagenome | biome: human-associated habitat [ENVO:00009003]; feature: intestine environment [ENVO:2100002]; material: feces | place: Germany | collected 2013/2015
CCGCCGGCATCGCCCATGCGGCCATCACGGCGACGATCCTCGACCTGCCGATGGGTTATGTGCGCAGCGGTTCGAAAGACCATGGCCGCGGCAACCGGATCGAAGGCAAACTGGAGCAGGGGCAGAAGGTCGTCGTGATCGAAGACCTGATCTCGACCGGCGGTTCCTGCATCGAGGTGGTGAACGCCCTGCGCGAGGCAGGTGCCGAGGTGCTGGGTGTGGCTTCGATCTTCACCTACGGCATGAAAAAGGGGCTTGAGCGCCTGAAAGAGGCCGGCGTTGTCAATTACAGCCTTTCGAACCTCGATGCGCTGGTGGAGGTCGCCGCTGAAGAGGGGTATATCGAGCCCGGGGATAAGGCCCGGCTGCTGAAGTTCCGCGACAACCCCTCGGACGAAAGCTGGATGGACAAATAGTTCGCTGCGGCCGCGCATTCCCGGCCGGGCCTTTCCTGCCGTGCGGGGATATGCCCGTTCGCAGCCGGGGGGGCAGGGCATGCCGATAAGGACTACGTAACCCGAAACCGAAACAGAGAAGAAAAATATGCGACATTTAATCGATCCGACCGACCTGACGGTTGCCGAAACCGAACAGATCGTTGCGCTGGCGGAGGACATCATCGCCAACCGTGCCAAATACAGCGAGGCGTGCAAGGGAAAGAAGCTGGCGACGCTCTTCTACGAACCGTCGACCCGTACGCGCCTGAGTTTCACCTCGGCCATGATGGAGCTGGGCGGCAGCGTCATCGGTTTCTCGGACGCCAACTCGTCGTCCGTGTCGAAGGGCGAGACCGTGGCCGATACCGTACGTGTGATCCGCTGCTTCGCGGACATCATCGCCATGCGCCACTTCAAGGAGGGGGCGCCGCTCGTGGCCTCGCAGTATGCCGGGGTGCCGGTCATCAATGCCGGCGACGGCAGCCACAGCCACCCGACGCAGACGCTGACCGACCTGCTGACGATCAAGCGCGAAAAGGGGCGTTTCGACAACATGACGATCGGCTTCTGCGGCGACCTCAAGTTCGGCCGCACCGTCCATTCGCTCATCAAGGCGCTGTCGCGCTACTCGGGCATCAAGGTCATCCTGATCGCCCCGCAGGAGCTGCGCCTTCCCGACTACATGCTGGCCGAGATGAGCGAGAACTCGAAGCTGGAGTTCCGCGAGGTGGAGACCATGGAGGAGGTGATGCCCGAACTGGACGTTCTCTACATGACGCGCGTACAGAAGGAGCGCTTCCTCGACGAGGAGGAGTTCGACCGCGTGAAGAACAGCTTCGTGCTCAACCCCGAGAAACTCGGGACAGCCAAGGAGGATATGATCATCCTGCATCCGCTGCCGCGCGTGAACGAGATCACGCGTGCCGTGGACAACGACCCGCGCGCGGCCTATTTCCGGCAGGTCGAGAACGGTAAGTTCGTGCGTATGGCACTGATCCTGACCCTGCTCCGCTGGGCCGACCGGAACAAGCCGTTCGAACGGACTCCGGTTTTCAACGGCGAGTATGTGGTCAACGAGATGGAGTGTTCCAACCGCCGTTGCATCTCCGCCACGGAGGATGTCGACCAATTGTTCTACCGCACGGCCGACGGCACCTGCCGCTGCGCCTACTGCGAGGCCAAAGCCAGGTAACGGGCTGGCAATTCGGGCTGAAAGCTCCCTTCGGGGAGCTTTTTTTATGTCTGGTGCGGAAAAAACGGTTTTTTGTCAGGGATTTCCCGCGCTGGAGTGTTATTATATAAATGGCAGGGATTTATGGAATAAATTCTGTTGCGTTGCCCTACCCGGAGTTTGGCGCTGGCGGGTATGGCCGTTTATTTTTTGCGTTTTTAGGGCGCGGATATTGCAACACTTTCCTTATATTTGTTTATCAATGAATGAGTGTATGGAGTTGCAATCCGAGACGATTCTGGATCTGAAGGCGTTCAACCGCCTGTTCGGGGAGTACCAACAACGGTTTATCCGTTTCGCGGGCACTTATGTCTCCGATGCAGCCACGGCCGAGGATATCGTCATGGAGAGCTTTATGGCCGCCTGGGAAAAACGCGACATGCTTTCCGCCTCCGCCTTCCCTCCCTACGCGCTCACGATCGTCAAGAACAAATGCCTGAACCATCTGCGTTCGCAGGGCGTCCGCCTGCGTGCCGCCGAGGATATCCACTCCCACGGTGCGCGCATGCTCCGAACCCGCATCTCGACCCTCGAAGCCTGCAACCCCGAGGAACTGTTCAGCGAGGAGGCGCGGCGGTTGGTGAACGAGACGCTGGACAGACTTCCGGAAAAGACCCGCGCGATTTTTATCCGCAGCCGCTTCGACGGCAAAAGCTATAAGGAGATCGCCGCCGAAATGGACGTTACGGTCAAGAGCGTCGAATTCGAAGTCTCGAAGGCGATGAAAATCCTGCGCGTGGCACTCAAAGATTACCTGGCTTTTTTTATTTTCTGGTTTTATATCAATTGATAATCATTCGTTTAACTTGCTTCACCCGGACTTTCCCTGAAAAAAGTGCGATTTTTTTCAGGGATTTCCCCGGCTGGGGTGTTATCTCTATGTCATGGAAAAAGAATTACTACACCGGTTTTTTGACGGGCGCGCGTCCGTAGAAGAGGAAAAACAAGTCCTCGACTGGATCGACCGTGATCCGGCCAACCGCAGGGAACTGCTTGCCGAGCGCCGTTTGTTCGATTCGATGCTGATGCTGGCCGACCCCGGACGCACGACACGCAAGCCGAAGGTTTTGACCCTGCCGCGCTGGACACGCGAAGTCCTCAAATACGCTGCGGTCATCCTGGTCATTGCGGGAGCAGGGGGTATCTATGTCTCGCGGATGTATGACAAGTTCCTGTTGACGGGCAATACGATCACCGTCCCGGCAGGCCAGCATATCGACGTGCAGCTGCCCGACGGCACGAAGGTCTGCATGAATGCGCTTTCCGAACTGCATTACCCGACTTTCTTCGTCGGGCGCGAGCGGAAGGTGCGGCTCAAGGGCGAGGCATTCTTCGACGTGTCGCATGACCGGAAGCATCCTTTCGTCGTCGAGACCTATGCCTGCGACGTGGAGGTGCTGGGTACGAAATTCAACGTCAAGGCCCGTTCGGAAGACGGGGAATTCGTCGCCTCGCTCGTCGAGGGTAAGGTGCGCGTGACGGATCGCTTCAATACGAACAACCATGTCGAGCTGCGCCCGCGCGAACAGGTGACACACCTCAACGGACGGCTGATCCTGGGGCGGATACCCGAGCACGAAGGGTTCCTGTGGCGCGAGGGGCTGATTGCCTTCCGCGACGCTTCGTTCGGGGATTTGCTCGATGAGTTCGAGAAATATTACGGCGTGAAGATCGAGGTGCGGCGCCAGGATATACCGACCAACCTTTTCACCGGGAAGATCCGTATCTCCGAGGGTATCGACCATGCCCTGTGGGTTTTGCAGCAGAGCGCCGATTTCCAGTATACGCGCAACGAACTGAAAGACATGATTTATATACACTGACCAACCTAACCTGATTGTAGTACCTAAGCCCAGATTTATGTGAAAAATTGCCCCAGACCTTAGACGAATGATGAGGCGTGCTCCGGACAGCGCCTTTAACAACCCCTCCCCCGACCAGGGCAGGGGATCCGGAAAAACCAATAACCTAATTAACTGACCAACGTATGAAAATGAAAAACCAAGCGAGAGTTAGGTTTCTCTTGCCTGTTTTGACACTTGTATGCTGCCTTTTCGCGGGCACGGCAAGTGCGCAGTCCGTACCGGTAACCCTCCGGGTTTCGGACGCTCCCCTTGAGCAGGTGCTCAGTGCAATCGAAAAGCAAACCACCTACCTGTTCGTGTACGACAAGAATGTGGACGTGGCGCGCCGCGTGTCGATCGATGTGAAGGATACGCCGCTGAATAATGTGCTCAATACGCTTTTCCAATCCTCCGATATCGCTTATGCCGTCGAGAATACGTCGATCGTACTCTCGCAGAAAGCTCCTGCCGCACAGCCCGGCCAGCCTGTCACCGTGACGGGCAAGGTCGTCGATGCTTCCGGTATGCCGGTGATCGGCGCTGCGGTCATTATCAAAGGGACTACGATCGGTACGAGTACCGGCGTGGACGGCGATTTCTCGCTGCAAGTTCCCCCCCCCTCGGCTGATGCTGTATTAGAAATCAATTATTTAGGCTACGAACCGATCGCACAGGCCGTAGGCAGCCGCACCAACATCACCTTTACGCTCCGGGAGTCGGCGGTGGATGTGGACGCGGTCGTGGTTACGGCCCTCGGTATCAAACGCTCGGAAAAGGCGCTGTCGTACAACGTGCAGCAGGTCAATTCCGAGGACATCGTAGCCAACAAGGACGTCAACTTCATCAATTCGCTCAGCGGCAAGGTCGCCGGTGTGACGATCAACTCGTCGTCGGGCGGCGTCGGCAGTGCCTCGAAGGTCGTCATGCGCGGTCAGAAATCGATCTCGCAGTCTTCGAACGCCCTCTACGTGATCGACGGCGTGCCGATGTTCACGACGGCCCGCGACGGCGGCACGGAGTTCGCCTCGCAGGGTACGACCGATCCCATCGCCGACATCAACCCCGAGGACATCGAGTCGATGTCGGTGCTGAACGGTGCGGCCGCTGCGGCACTCTACGGTTCGGATGCCGCCAACGGTGCCATCGTCGTCACGACCAAGCGCGGCAAGGCGGGCTACACTTCGGTGACCGTTTCGAGCAGCACGGAGGTGATGTCCCCGTTCATCCTTCCCGATTTCCAGAACCGTTACGGTACGGGCGACCTCAATTCGACCGAGAGTTCTTTCGTCCGCAGTTGGGGCAACCGCCTGAACAGTTCCAACTACATGGGCTACAATCCCCGCGACGACTATTTCCAGACCGGCGTAACGGGTACCGAGAGCGTGTCGCTCTCGACAGGTACCGAAAAGAACCAGACCTATTTCTCGGCCGCGGCGGTCAATTCGCGCGGTATCGTCCCCAACAACGGTTACGACCGATACAACTTCACGTTCCGCAATACCACCTCGTTCCTCAACGACAAACTGAAACTCGACGTGGGTGCCAGCTATGTGATGCAGAAAGACCGCAACATGACCAACCAGGGTACCTACAACAACCCGCTGGTCGGCGCTTATATCTTTCCGCGCGGCAATGACTGGGGCGATATCGAGATGTACGAGCGTTACGATCCCGCCCGCCGTCTCTATACGCAGTACTGGCCCGTGGGCGATGCCGGCATGACGATGCAGAACCCCTATTGGATCAACTACCGTAACCTGCGCGAGAACAACAAAGACCGTTACATGCTGAGCGCCGCGCTCTCGTACGACGTGCTCGACTGGCTCAATGTCTCCGGCCGTATCCGGGTCGACAACAGCAGCAACGACTATACGGAAAAGTTCTATGCTTCGACCTTCACGCAGCTGACCGAGGGCTCGAAAAACGGTCTTTACGGCATCACGAAGACCAAGGACAAGCAGGTCTACGGCGACGTGCTGGTGAATATCAACAAGACCTTCGGCGAGAACTGGTCGCTCCAGGCTAACGTCGGAGCCTCGATCTCGGACATGCGCTACGATGCCATGAAGGTGCGCGGCCCGATTCCCGACGGCGAGATCACCGACGAGAAGCCCTTGCTGGCCAACGTCTTCAACGTGCAGAACCTGAGCAACACCTCCAAGACCAAGCGGTTGCAGGAAGGGTGGCGCGAGCAGACCCAGTCGGTCTTCGCTTCGGTCGAGGTCGGCTTCAAGAACACCTATTTCCTCACGCTGACCGGCCGTAACGACTGGCCTTCGCAGCTGGCCGGCGAGCACTCGGTGAAGAGCTCGTTCTTCTATCCTTCGGTCGGCGCTTCGGTCGTGCTGTCGCAGCTCATCCCTGAGATGCCGAAGAACCTCTCCTACGTCAAACTCCGTGCGTCGTACGCATCGGTGGGTGTGGCCTTCGAGCGCTATCTTGCCAATCCGCGTTACAGCTGGAGCGAGAGCGGCCTGAACTGGAGCACCCAGACCCGCTTCCCGATCTACAACCTCAAGCCCGAGCGCACCAAGTCGTTCGAGGTCGGTCTGACGATGCGCTTCCTGCGCCACTTCAACCTCGACTTCACCTACTATAACACCAAGACGCAGGATCAGACCTTCGAGCCCAATATTTCCACCGGTTCGGGTTCGTCCAAGCTGACCATCCAGTCGGGCAATGTCCGCAACCGCGGTTTCGAGGTCGCCCTGGGTTACAGCAATACGTGGGGCAGGTTCTCGTGGGATTCGAACTACACGCTGTCGGCGAACAAGAACAAGATCCTTTCGCTGGCCGACGATGTGGTCAACCCCGAGACCGGCGAACATTTCTCGGTCGACCAGCTCGATATGGGCGGTCTGGGCGATGCCCGCTTCATCCTCCGCGAAGGCGGTACGCTCGGTGACTTCTATTCGCGCATCGACCTCAAGCGAGACAGCAACGGAGCCGTCTATATCAACGAGAAGGGCGAAATCGCAAAGGAGCCGGTGACCGATGTGGCGAACTACATTAAACTGGGCAGCGTGCTCCCCGATGCCAACATGGCATGGCGCAACGACTTCCGCTGGCGTAACTTCAACTTCGGGTTCATGGTGTCGGCCCGCCTGGGCGGCGTGGTGTTCTCGCGTACGCAGTCCATGCTCGACTACTACGGTGTTTCCGAAGCTACGGCTGCCGCCCGCGATGCCGGCGGTGTTATGATCAACGGCAACGACCTGGTGGATGCCAACAAGTGGTATACGGCTATCGGCGGCGGTAACTCCGTGCCCCAGTATTATACCTATTCGGCTACCAACGTGCGCCTGCAGGAAGCTTCGATCGGTTATACGATCCCCAAGAAGACGCTGGGCGACATCTGCGAGATCACGTTGTCGCTCGTCGGCCGCAACCTGTGGATGATCTACAACAAGGCTCCTTTCGATCCCGAGACCATCGCTACTACGGGTAACTACTACCAGGGGGTCGACTATTTCATGTCGCCCTCGATGCGCAATATCGGTTTCAACCTCAGAGTTAAATTCTAATCTGCACGATGACTATGAAATTCAATATATTAAAACCGGCTCTGGCTGCGTTGGTACTTGTCGGTACGGCCTGTACTGCCAACTACCTCGATATAAATACCAATCCCTACGAGCCGTCGGAGGACGACATGCAGACCGACGGTTATATCATCGGCTCGGCGCTGACCTCGCTCGCGAGCACGGTCGTTTCGACCGACGTCAATACGGCGCAGTTTACCGATGTGCTGCTGGGCGGCCCCATGGGCGGATATTACTCCACGACGGGCAAGTTCGACAATACGATCATGAACTACAACCCGACGGATGACTGGACGAACGTCTTTATGTACAGCGACAAGACGATCCCCGTGCTCTATTCGAACCTGCGCGAGCTGAAGAAGGTGACCGAAGATCCCATCGTGCTGGCGATCGCCGACATCATCAAGGTGGCCGCCATGCACCGTGTGACCGACGCCTACGGCCCGATCCCTTATTCGATGATCGGCGAGAACGGCCAGATCCAGGTGCCGTACGATTCGCAGGAGAAGGTTTACGACAAGTTCTTCGAAGAGCTGGATGCCGCGATCAAGGTACTTACCGAACACCGCACGGACGCCATCTCCGCCAAGGCCGACTATATCTACGGCGGCAGCGCCGAGAAATGGTGCAAACTGGCCAATTCGCTCAAACTGCGCCTGGCCATGCGTATTGTCTATGCGAACGAGGCTAAAGCCCGCGAGATGGCCGAATCGGCCGTGAACAGCGAGGTGGGCGTCATCACGTCGAATGCCGACAACGCCAGGCTGACGTCGTTCGGTGCCGACGGCAACCCCATTTACGTGGCAGTCAACTACAACAAGCCCGCAGACTGCATGACGGGCGGCGATACGCATGCCGCAGCCGACATCATCTGCTACATGAACGGTTATTCAGACCCCCGCCGCGAGAAATATTTCACGCAGTCGGAGTGGCCCGGTCAAACCTATGTCGGCATCCGCCGCGGAATCGTGATTCCGCCTCTGGCATCCGTTGGCCGCAAGTACTCCGGCGTCAATATCTCGATCTCCTCGCCCGTCACGTGGATGAATGCTGCCGAGGTGGCTTTCCTGAAGGCCGAGGCGAAGGGTGTCTTCGGGTTCAACATGGGCTCCGGCGAGGCCAAGGACTTCTATGACGAAGGCATCCGCCTCTCGTTCGAGGAGTGGGGTGTGTCGGGTGCCGACACTTACCTGGCCAATACCACGGGCAAACCGCAGCTCTATGCCGATCCTGCGAACTCGAATTCTTATGCGCAGGAGTTGTCCGATATTACGATCGCATGGGATGAAGGGGCTACTCCGGCCCAGATGCAGGAGCGCATCATCACGCAGAAGTGGATCGCCATGTTCCCCAACGGGCAGGAAGCCTGGTCGGAATTCCGCCGCACGGGCTACCCCAAGGTGATCCCGATCGTCAACAACCTCAGCGGCGGCAAGGTCGATACCAACGTCCAGGTGCGCCGTATGACCTTCCCGCGTTCGGAGTACTCGAACAATGCCGCCGGCGTGGCGGCTGCCACCGCACTGCTCGGCGGAGCCGATACCGGCGGTACGAAACTCTGGTGGGATAAGAAATAATGAACCTAAAAACAACACGGAAGATGAAAAATTTCTTGAAATACGTCGCGGCCCTTGCGATCGTGGGTGCCTTTTTCGTCGCTTGTTCGGATTGGACGGATCCCGAGCGTGAAATTACGCAGCATCCCGACCAGCAGTCGCCCATCCTGCGCGATAATGCCTACTACCAGGCCCTGCGCGAATACAAAAAGACCAAGCACAAGATCGCTTTCGGCTGGTACGGTTCGTGGACGGCCGTGGGCGCATCCTACCAGACCCGCTTGCAGAGCGCTCCCGACTCGATGGATATCATCTCCATCTGGAGCCAGTGGCATTCGCTGACCCCCGAGCAGATCGCCGACAAGGAGTTCGTGCAGAAGATCAAGGGCACGAAGGTGACCTTCACGATCTTCTCGGACAAGATGCCCGAGCCGTTCCTCACCGAGATCGGCGGCGGCGAATACACCGACGAGGCCATCGAAGCCTATGCCAAGGCTTATTGCAAGGACTCGATGGACAAGTACAGCTACGACGGCATCGACATTGACTACGAACCCGGCTACGGCGCTTCGGGGCCGTTCGTGGGGCATGACAACGAGCTGTTCAGGAAGCTGATCCTCGCCATGAGCAAATACGTCGGCCCCAAGTCGGGGACGGGACGCCTGCTTATGATCGACGGCGTGCCCTATGCCGTGCATGCCGATGTGGCCGACTGCTTCGACTACGGCATCGTGCAGGCTTATAAATCCTACGGCTATACCGATTTGCAGAGTCGCTTCGACGAAGCCGATAAGAAAGGCTGGAAGCCCGAGCAGTATATCTTCGCCGAGAACTTCGAGTCCCTCTGGAAAAACGGCGGCGTGTCGCATGAGTGCCGCGACGGCCAGTGGGTCAACTCGCTGCTGGGCATGGCGCGCTTCAACCCCACGCAGGGTTTCGGCGCCGGTTTCGGTGCCTACCACATGGAGTACGAGTACGGGAATTCGGCCATGCCTTACAAGTATATGCGCGAGGCGATCCAGGATGTGAACCCCGCCGGCGGCGACCTGATCGTCGGCCTGACCTCGACCGCCCTGTCCAAATACCTGTTCCTGGTCGGGGACGACGGTACCATCACGGGCGAGGTGGACGAAAAAATCCGGGTCGAGCTGGCGCGTCCCGCCCCTGCCGACGTTTCGTTCCCGCTGGCGCTGGACAACTCGCTGGTCGAGGCCTACAACGAAGAGCACGGAACCTCCTACGAGGCGATCGACCCCGCACGGGTGACGCTCGGCACGCTCAGCGTGGCGGCCGGGGACTTCATGTCCGACGAGGCGTCCGTTACCGTAAGCTCCGCCAATATCGAGAAGGGATACTACCTGCTCCCCATCGTCGTCGAGCTTCCGCAGGGCGATGTCTACACCTCGAAGGAGAAACTGGTGCGTTACGTGCTGGTGACTGTGGCGGCGATGGAGATCGACGTCGATGCCACGGCGCTCACGGGCGTGAAGATCGAACCTGCTTCCGGCTGGACGATCGTCTGCTACCAGGGCATCGCTTCGAGCGGCGCCAACGGCGTCTGGAA
>OLZG01001219.1_pt1 | contig 10150 bp, 7 predicted proteins | sample 1644401 | NCBI WGS metagenome assembly OLZG01 (sample SAMEA103958119, study PRJEB25191) | human gut metagenome | biome: human-associated habitat [ENVO:00009003]; feature: intestine environment [ENVO:2100002]; material: feces | place: Germany | collected 2013/2015
TGTTTTAATGATAAAAAAGAAACTGGCTCTGTAGATGTAGATTATTGCCATTACAGATAAAATAATCCAGACACAGGCTAAAATCGATATATTTCATATAATTATCGATTAAATCCTACATTATTAATTATAAAAAGGAATAATTGTCGATATTTTGCTATACATTCCATATTTTATCCTATTATTATAAATAGTTAATTCATACATTTGCATATAAGTATAAATAAAACTAATGCCTATGAAAATCAGAACTTTATTAACCTTATTATCATTCTCGACAGAGACCTCCTAAAAGAAGATTTACCAGGTTTCAACCTCTAGAAGAACAAAAAAAATAGCACTCATTTTCGTACCTAGAATATAACAGTTACACGCAAAGTTGTATTACCGTTTTTTCTGGAACGCAACAACTATGCCTATTAATCTAATATAAATCAATTATTATGAAACATCGATTAGCCAGCCAACATTATTGGCAATCAACACAAGGCCTAAGAAAAGCTCTTTTGATCTTGTGCTTTTCAGGAGCTCCTTTTTTCCCAGTTGTAGAGCACATAAATGCGACAGTCTATGTCACCACCACAGTGGATCAACAGAAGAAAGAAGTAAAAGGAACTATCTATGACGAAACCAATGCCCCTGTAGCAGGTGCAACTGTCGTTGTTAAAAGCTCGACAAGAGGATGCATCACCGACATCGACGGTAAATTTTCAATTTCGGTGAACATTGGAGATGAATTATTAGTTAGCTTTCTCGGGTATCAAACTGAAAATGTTAAGATAACCACTAATAACGACTACACTGTACATCTCAAACCAAAAGTTGACGAACTAGATGAAGTAACCGTCGTAGCCTTCGCAAAACAGAAAAAAGAAAGCGTTATTAGTTCTGTTACTACCGTTAAACCGTCTGAATTGAAAGTACCGAGTAGTAACCTGACAACAGCTCTTGCCGGTAGAATGTCAGGAGTCATAGCCTATCAAACCAGTGGTGAACCGGGAAAAGATGATGCAAGTTTCTTTATCCGAGGTGTAACGACATTTGGATATGCAGCAAGTCCTCTCATCCTAATTGACAATGTAGAACTCACCACCGCCGACCTCGCACGTCTAAATGTAGATGACATTGCCAGTTTTTCCATAATGAAAGATGCAACAGCTACTGCATTATATGGTGCACGTGGTGCAAACGGTGTAATTCTTGTCACAACCAAAGAAGGTAAAGAAGGTAAAGCAACAGTCAACATCAGAATAGAAAACTCAGTTTCTACGCCGGTCCGTACTATTGAGACAGCAGATCCGATCACATACATGCAGCTTCACAATGAAGCAGTCAAAACCCGCAACCCATTGGGAGTATTACCATATTCTCAATCAAAGATAGATAACACCATCAGAAATCTGAATTCATACGCTTTCCCAGCTGTCGATTGGTATGACGAAATGTTCAAAAAGTACACTATGAACCAACGTGTAACAGCCAATATTAGTGGAGGTGGCAATGTTGCAAGGTACTATATTGCTGCTTCTTTTTTCAATGACAACGGTGTACTGAATGTAGACAAGCAAAACAATTTCAATAGCAATATCAGCTTAAAGAAATATTCCGTTCGTTCCAATATCAATATTAACCTGACTAAAACAACAGAAGCTATCATCCGTGTAAATGGTTCATTCGATGATTATCGCGGACCAATAGACGGCGGTGATGCTCTCTATAATAAAGTAATGAAGACAAGTCCTGTCTTATTCCCGAAATCATTTCCTAACGTAGGCGAGTATACAAACAACACACACCTCATGTTCGGTAATTATGGAGACGGCACTTACATAAATCCGTATGCCGATATGGTCAAAGGATATAAAGACTATAGTCGTACTTCTATTGTAGCACAAGGCGAATTAAAACAAAGCCTGGATTTCATTACAAAAGGATTGAATGTACGAGGACTTATCAGTACCACCCGCTATGTTTATTCGGATGTTTCCCGCTACTATAATCCTTATTATTACGCCATGGGAGCCTACGACCAGTCGAAGAACACATATAGCCTGACCTTACTGAATCCTAACGGCGGTACAGAGTACCTGAATTATAATGAAGGAGCAAAAGATGTAACCACTACTAACTACATGGAAGCCGCCATGAGCTACAATAGAGACTTTGATGAACATGGAATTAGCGGTATGTTAGTATTTACCCGTCGTACTCAGCAGAATAGCAATGCAGGAGATCTGCAAAAATCACTACCATACAAAAACCAAGGACTATCCGGAAGATTCACTTATTCATACGACAAACGTTATTTTGCCGAATTTAACTTTGGATACAATGGCTCCGAACGCTTTGCCGAAAATGAACGTTACGGTTTTTTCCCTTCTTTCGGTGTAGGTTACCTGATGTCAAATGAGAAGTTCTGGAAGCCACTTGAAAAGACAATCAATAAACTGAAATGGAAATTTACATATGGGCTTGTCGGAAATGACGCTATTGGTGATTCTAATGACCGTTTCTTCTATCTGTCAAACGTAAACATGAATGATGAGAATAAAGGGCAGGATTTCGGAACTAACTGGGGAAACCATATTAATGGTATCACCGTCACTCGCTATGCCAATGAAGTCATCACATGGGAAAAAGCCAAGAAAATGAACATTGGTATTGAGCTGGGGCTATTCAACAAACTGGAAATTCAGGCAGATGTGTTCTACGAAAAGCGGAACAGCATCCTTATGACCCGTTCATATATACCCTCAACCATGGGGTTGACAGCCGATGTGCGTGCCAATGTAGGAGCGGCATCGGGTAAAGGAATAGATATGTCTGTAGATTACTCACATTCCATCAATAAAGACTTATGGGTTACCGGACGTGCCAACTTCACTTATGCCACCAGCAAATATGAAAAAATAGAAGAGCCTGACTATCTGGGTGCCGGAACTCCATGGAGAAGCCAAGTGGGACAAAAACTGAGCCAGCAATGGGGATTTATTGCAGAACGCCTGTTCATTGATGAGGCTGATATAGCCAACTCACCGGAACAGAACTTTGGCGGTAAGCTTATGGCAGGTGATATTAAATATAAAGATGTTGATAAAGACGGTAAAATTACTGAAGCTGACAAGGTCCCCATAGGATATCCAACCACTCCTGAAATAACCTATGGTTTTGGATTGTCAGCGGGATATAAAGGTTGGGATCTTTCTGCTTTCTTCCAAGGCAATGCACGTTCTTCTTTCTGGATTGATCCTAATCGTATATCACCATTCATCGATACAGATGACGATAACAATACCCACTCACAAAATGCTCTCCTAAAGGTCATAGCAGACAATCACTGGTCTGAGGCCAACAGGAATATCTATACCTTCTGGCCACGTTTAGCGAATGAAAGTGTACCAAACAATACACAATCCAGTACCTGGTGGATGCAAGACGGTTCTTTCATGCGCCTGAAATCATTGGAACTAGGATACACACTGCCTGAAAGATGGACTCGCAAAGCCCGCATCAGCAATGTGCGCATTTACTTAAATGGAACCAATCTTCTCACATTCAGTAAGTTCAAATTGTGGGATCCTGAAATGGGCGGCAACGGCCTTGGATATCCTATTCAAAGAGTATATAATATTGGTTTAAGTGTTAACTTTTAAATAATATGAATATGAAAATACGAGAGATACTTGCTGTCCTGGCAGTAAGCGCGTTATGCGGATGTACAGATTTCCTAGACGTCGTACCCGATAATATAGCAACCATCGAAATGGCATTCAACAATAGAGCAAATGCAGAAAAATATCTGGCTACCTGTTATGCACGTGTACCGCTATATGGCAATCAACATGAGAATCCGGGTCTGACCGCTGGCAATGACATTTGGTATTACACCATGGAAGATCATTATTTCAGTAATACATGGGCATTCGGAATTGCTAATGGGCTACAAAATGTCAGTGACCCAATAAACAATTACTGGGATGGGGTCAAAGGAGGAAAACCTTTATACCAAGCCATACGCGACTGTAATATCTTCATTGAAAATGTTTCGGACAGAAATCGAGTTACCGACTTGAATGAAACAGACAGGAGAAGATGGATTGCCGAAGCAAAAATTCTGAAAGCTTACTATCATTTCTATCTATTTCAATTATATGGCCCTATTCCCATTGTAGATGTCAATCTCCCCATCTCTGCAACGGAAGAAGAAGTTCGTATAAAACGTGATAAAGTAGAAACAGTCGTCAATTATATCGTAAACCTTATTGATGAGGCTACTGGTGATTTACCTCTAAAGATTCAGAATGAGGCAACCGAAATGGGACGTCTTACCCAGCCTGCTGCCTTGGCTATCAAAGCCAAAACATTATTGCTGGCTGCCAGCCCACTCTTCAATGGAAATACAGATTATGCCAATTTCAAAGACTGGGATGGAGAACCTTATTTTCCTCAGGAATATAGTACCAACAAATGGAAACTTGCTGCGGACGCTTGCGAAGAGGCACTCAAAACTGCTATAGAAGCAGGGCATGGGCTTTATAATTTCAAAGAAGAATCATTAACAAATCTACCGGATGGGCTGATGTACTCCATGAATGTAAGACAAGCTGTAACAGAACGTTTCAACAGAGAACTTGTATGGGGATGCGGCAAATCATATACCCGTGATCTACAGTGTCATTGCCAACCAAGATTAGCTGCCTACCAGATTGAGAAAGAATATACATGCAGAGGAATGTATGCTCCTACCCTCGACATAGCAGAAATGTTCTATTCCAGCAATGGTGTACCCATTGAAGAAGATAAAGAATGGATTAGTAGCAATGGCTATAGCGAACGTTATCAAGTGGCAACCGCTACCGAAGCTGACAAATATTTTGTTAAGGAAGGATATCAGACCGCCAAGCTAAATCTGAACCGTGAACCCCGTTTTTACGGAACTCTAGGATTTGACGGAGCAAGTTGGTACGGTCATGGTAAAAACAATCCGGATGATCTGTATTATCTGGAAGCGAAGAAAGGACAGGTCAGCGGCCAATCATCTCTTGCCTTATATTCTATCACCGGATATTATGCAAAAAAACTGATTTACTATAAAAACATAATTTCTCAAACATCCGAAGTTATCGAAGAGTACCCGTTCCCCATCGTTCGCTTGGCCGATTTGTATCTGATGTATGCAGAAGCACTGAATGAAGCGACTGACAACGGAGAATTTGTGCCAACAGAGGTCTATACTAATATTGATATCGTCAGAGAACGTTCCGGATTAGAAGGGGTTATAGATTCATGGAAGAAATATTCTACCAATCCTAATAAGCCATCCACCAAAGAAGGAATGCGGGAAATTATTCGAAGAGAACGTCAGATTGAATTAGCTCTTGAAGGTATACGATATCATGATCTACGCCGGTGGAAACTTGCCAAAAGTACCTATAATAACACCTTTGTAAGAGGTTGGAGCATAGATCAGGAGAACACAGAAGATTATTACGTAGTTCGTAATATCGCACAAAAGAAATATAGTCAAAAGGATTATTTGTGGCCTGTAAAATATGATGATATCATTAAAAATCCGAATTTAAAGCAAAATCCAGGATGGTAATAAGAAAGGAGAACATTATTATGAAGAAATATTATATACTAATCAGTTTATTCACATTCCTATTAATGGGATGTGAGGAAGATAACCTGCATAAACCTTATGGACCGGATGACGGCATAGCCCCGGGAAAAGTAGAAGTATTGTCTTATACGCCAACTGCTGGCGGTGCCATCATCAACTTCAGAAGTCCAGACAATGAAGACCTCATGTACATCGTTGCCAAATACAAACTGGCATCCGGTAAAGAAATGGAGAGCCGTGTTTCTGCATATTCCAGCAGTTTAAAGGTAGAAGGTTTCGGAGACACAGAAGAGAAACAGATCACATTTTATGCTGTAGACCGGAAAGAAAATATCGGAGAACCTATAACCTACAATATTATTCCTCTCACACCTTCTTATATTGAGGCATACAACACTCTGGAAACGAACGAAACTTTTGGAGGTATTGCTATATCCATGCAAAATCCTTCTGCAAGTGACCTTGCCATAGAAGTAATCACCCCAGATTCACTCAACCAATGGACTACAGTACAAACCAATTATACTGCTGCCAAAAACATCAATATCACAGCACGCGGATATAAGCCGGAAGAGAGAAAATTTGGAGTAATTGTCAGAGACAGATGGGACAATGCAACCGATACCGTATTCACTACAGTAACACCATGGGAAGAGTATGAACTGGATAAAGGGAAATTCAATGAAGTAATACTGGATAATGATATCCCGATGAATGCATGGGGACACTGGTTGAGCAAGATATGGAATGGCAGTCATAACTACGGGGACGGATGGGATATGGCTCACTCTCCGCAAGACAACCAAACGATGCCCATCTGGTTTACATTCGATTTAGGAGTAACCACTCACTTAAGTCGTTATCTGTATTGGCAACGCTTGGATGACTCTTTCTTATATCAACATGGCAACATGAAAGAATGGGAAGTTTGGGGTCGTGCCGATAAACCAGACCAAAGCGGAAGTTGGGATGGATGGACCTTATTGACTACATGTGAAAGTTACAAACCTTCAGGATTACCTGCAGGGCAAATCTCCAATGAAGACAAAGAATACGCCAGTGCAGGCGAAGAGTTCATCTTCCCAACAGATGCTCCGGCAGTACGGTACATCCGTTTTAAAGCATTAAGCACCTTTACAGGAGTTAAGTTTATTCATTTAATGGAAGTTACTTTCTATGGAAAACCAGTTGAAACTAAATAAAAGAAACCTTATGAAACATATAATTATTATACTCTGTGTAATTGCCGGAATATGTTCATCCTGCAATGATATGTTAGAAAATATCCAGCCATATCTGAATGAAGGAGAGACCATCTATGTAGGAAAAGTCGATTCACTGACCGCTTCTTCCGGAAGAAATCGAATTTTACTCAAAGGACTATACATATATGGAGTAACTCAAAAGAAATGTGTGATACGTTGGCAGTCTCAGGGAGAAGAAGATAAATCACTGGAACTGGACGTTGTACGAGAAAACACCATCGACCCGTTTGAAGTGATGATTAATGACCTGGAAGAAGGACAATATGAGTTCTCAATAACCACTTATGATGCCAAAGGTAACTCTTCCATCGAATCTGTTATTGAAGGGTACGCATATGGAGATTTCTATGAAGGTAACCTTGTGAACAGAAAAATGGATAGACTATACACAGACGGAAACGATATTGTCATCTCATGGCGGCCTGCCAATAATGCCTTGAAATGTGAAATGTATTATACAGATGTCACAGGTAAGGAGAAGACAATTAAGATTCCAATAGCAGAAACAGAAACCCGGATAGAAGACTGCGACCAGACAAAAGTTTTACGCTGGCGGACTATCTATCTGCCGGAAGAAAATGCTATTGACTATTTCTATTCTGATTTTACAGAAACAACAGTCCCCTAAAGATACAATATCGGGAAAAGGTAGAAAGATTGATTTCAGGATAACAACTAAAAAATAAACTACTTATGACATATAATCAAGGATACACAGCAAAACAACACTCTGTACCTGTAAAAAGGTACTGCCAGACATTAAACCTTAAAAACAATCCGGCACTTATTGCAGAGTATCGTAAGATACACAGCAAAAAAGAAGCATGGCCTGAAATAAGAAAAGGTATCCGCTCCGTCGGAATTCTAGAAATGGAAATATACATATCAGGCTTCCAAGTATTCATGATTATAGAAACTCCTCTTGATTTTGATTGGGAAACGGCTATGAATACACTGTCCCATTTACCCAAACAAGCTGAATGGGAAGAGTATGTATCAGAATTCCAAGAATGTGCTCCTAAGAGCACTTCTGCTGAAAAATGGAAACTGATGGAACGAATGTTCTATCTATATGATTAAAAATAAAAAAAAGAAACCAATGAAAAAGTTTATCTATTCTACATTGACTCTGGCTCTATTAGCCTCATGTCAGTCCATAAACAAAGAGTCTTATAACATAGACTCGGTTGCTTCACCTAAGGGAACAGAAGTTTTTCATCCTGACTGGAAAAATATAGCAGACAACTACCAGTTCCCGGAATGGTTTGCTGATGCTAAGTTTGGAATTTTCATTCATTGGGGACCTTACTCTGTACCGGCTTACGATACCGAATGGTATTCACGCAATATGTATCAAAAAGACCACCATGTATATAAACACCATATTGAAACGTGGGGACCTCAGGATAAATTTGGCTACAAAGATTTTATCCCTTTGTTCAAAGCTGAAAAATTCAATGCAGAGGAATGGGTCAAACTGTTCAAAGAAGCTGGAGCTAAATACATAGTACCCGTGGCTGAACATCACGATGGTTTTTCCATGTACAACAGTAAACTTAATAAATGGAATGCCGTAAATATGGGCCCTAAAAAAGACATTATAGGGTTACTGAAAGAAGCCATAGAAAAAGAAGGTCTCATTTTTGGATTATCGACTCATAGAGCCGAAAATGCTTGGTTCTATAATGGTGGAATGAAATTTCCATCCGATGTACAAGACTCCACCATCTCCCTATACGGAAGAAGATACGATAATGAAAAATATACCGAAGATTTTGCTCGTGAATGGCTTACTCATACTTATGAACTAATTAACAAATATGAGCCAAAACTCATTTGGTTCGACTGGACAGTTAACAATCCGGTACTAATGCCATATTTCAATAAGTTTATGGCTTACTATTACAATAACGCTTTGGATTGGGGCAAAAATGTAGTAGTAAATACCAAATATGGATATCCAACTAATGTTCAAGTATGGGATATAGAAAGAGGAAAATCCGGAAAAATGATGCAATTCCCCTGGCAAACTGATACTTCTGTGGGTAAAAAATCATGGTCATACATTGATGGAGAAGAAAATAAAAGCCCGGAGCAAATTGTACATGACTTAATTGACATAGTTAGTAAAAACGGGAATCTATTATTGAATATCGGTCCCCGTGCTGACGGCACAATCACTGATGAACAAAAAGCAGTATTACTCTCTATTGGTAAATGGCTAAAAGTAAATGGAGAAGCTATTTATGGCACACGATGTTGGAAGAAGTTCGGAGAAGGAGATACTGAAGCCACAAAAGGCGCTTTTTCCGATAATGCAGCAATCGCTTATACTGCCCAAGATATGCGTTTCACTACTAAAGATAATGACCTTTATGCAATTATTCTAAATTGGAGTGATAACGGAACCTTAATAAAGTCTTTAAATAAAGAATCAATTGCCGATGCCAAGATAGTTAGAATAAACCTCTTAGGATCTGATGAAAAGATTGATTGGAAACAAACCGATGAAGGATTAAAGATATCTTTCCCGCAAAATAAACCTTGTGAATATGCCTATTCTTTTAAAATATCTTTTAACAAGAAAGTTGGAGAACATCTTAAATCAGAGGCTGTCAATGAATGAGGTAGTGAAATATAACCCTAAAAACTAAGCTCAATCCAAATGAAAACTATTTCAGCAATCCCGTAACCGAAATGTATCATATTTGTTACCATTTCTTCAATTTGCCGCAAAAAGTATGAAACGCAATGTTTCTACTTTTGCGGCAAATTCATTAACGTATCATAACAAGTATGAAACACATTTTTAGAGTATTTACGCTCTTATTCTTATTTACAGCGGTCAGCAATCTGATAAAAGCTGATGAGAAAACAAACGTAGTAAAACAAGGCACTGTACGCGGTCGTATCATCGACACTTCAGCTACATGCCGGGGTGACGAGTGACGTCAACGGCTTCTACACTTTCCCTAATCTGGAACCGGGAACTTACACCGTAAAAGTAAGTTATGTAGGCTACTCACCTGTGGAATTAAAAATAACGATTCCCGAAGGACGTACCCTGGAGAAAGATGTCATACTGAACGAAGGACTCGAACTTAAGGAAGTGGTAGTAGGTGGAGCTTTCCAGGGACAACGCCGCGCTATTAATTCACAGAAAAACAGCCTCGGTATCAAGAATGTGGTTTCTGCCGACCAAGTAGGCAAGTTTCCGGATTCTAACATTGGAGATGCTTTGAAACGTATTTCAGGTATCAAC
>OLZG01001223.1_pt1 | contig 10109 bp, 6 predicted proteins | sample 1644401 | NCBI WGS metagenome assembly OLZG01 (sample SAMEA103958119, study PRJEB25191) | human gut metagenome | biome: human-associated habitat [ENVO:00009003]; feature: intestine environment [ENVO:2100002]; material: feces | place: Germany | collected 2013/2015
GCCGCCGGAGGATATGACAGTACTTCTTTTGCAGAAGACATGGATTTGATTACACGTATGGTAGGATATATGTGTGACTTCTCCCGCCCTTACAAGATTGTACAAATTCCCGACACTTGCTGCTGGACGGAAGGACCTTCTAACCTGGCTATGCTCTATCGCCAACGTACCCGCTGGGCACGCGGACTGTTCCAAACGCTCAGTATCCACCACAAGATGATCTTTAAAAAGACATATAAACAAATGGGTATGTTGACATTGCCTTATATGTTCATCTTCGAGTTTCTGGCCCCCATCATCGAGCTTACAGGTTTTATCGTATTCCTCTACCTGGCCTTCACGGGAGCCGTCAACTGGAACACGGCCTGGATGATCTATCTGACAATCTACACGTTCTGCCAGTTCTTGTCCATTGTCGTTATCACTTACGACTATTACGTCGGAATGCTTTATAAAAGAGGATATGAGTATCTATGGATTATCATCGCCTCCATATTGGAACCTATTTTCTATCATCCGATCATCACTTTCTGCTCATTGAGAGGATATCTAAGTTATCTGACCAACAGAGACTTCAAATGGAAGAAAATGGAACGGACAGGATTCAATAAGAAAAGAGAAAAGGCGGATGATACTAACAGCCCCGTTACGCCCGAACCGGCAACTGTTTAATTTAGAAAGAATAATAAAGACAAGATATATTATTAAAGCAAAATATAATGAACAGAGAGTTTCTCCATAAAATCACCCTATTAGGCTGTCTGCTTTTGCTGATTACCTCATCAGTAGGTAGCGACAAAGGATTCCAGACGCCGGAGCAATATGCCCAGATTGTACAAGAGCATTTTGCGAATGAAGAATGGGATGCGGGGAAAGCATTGCTGGACGAAGGACTTCAGAAATATCCCGGTGTCTCCGATCTGGAATGGCTCATGGGTAAATACTGGTTTCACGAAAAGAACTATGACGAGTCACGCTATCATCTTGTCAAGGCAATTGAGGATAATTACAACAATGTCAATGCCAAGCATCTGCTGGTGGATGTAGAAGATATTACTGAGAACTATTCCAGCGCTATCTGTTACGTTAACGAACTTCTGGAAGTAAACCCATATTGGAGAGGCCTGTGGCGCAGGAAGATCGAACTGTACCGTAAACAAAACAATAACGTCGAAGCCGACCGCCTGCTGAAACGTATCAACCAGATTTATCCGAATGACACCATTCTGCGAAAGGATTATATTTACAGTATGGAAGTAGGTTACCAACAAATGAAAAAAGACGGCAACCGAAAGGAAGCGATCGAAAAGCTGACCGAACTGATTAAAGTATCTCCGCAAAATGAAGAATATTACCTGGACATTATTAATCTGCACCTGCAGGAAGGTAACCGGGAAGCCGCTTTAGGCTGGTCTTCCAATGGGTTGGCGGCAATCCCCGGAAGTCCCGCTCTGATTACCAAAAGGGCCAGTATCCTCGCTGAATTAGCGCGTTATCCGGAAACACTAGTCTTTATACGCGAGCAAATGAGGAAATACGGCAGTCCGGCTATACGGCGTATGTACAACGACTTGCTAATGGAAGCGGCGCGGGCAGAAAAGCAACGCGACCCTTATGTACTATATGGCATGGCCTACGAAGGCGGCAACAAGAACAAAGAAGCATTAGACTATCTGCTCAATACTTCCGTCACCAGAGGATATACCGATGATGCGCTTTTCTATATCAGGGAAGCCAAGAAGCAATATGGCAACACGGACAAGGGAATCATGTACAAGGAGTATATGCTTTACCGGCAAATGAACGAGGATGATCTCGCCTATTCTACTTTGAAGAAGATGTATGAGATGTATCCCGACGATTACGATATCACGCTGGCCATGAGTGCACAGCACATGAAGAAAGCCGAGAAGTTAATGGAACTGGGGTTATATTCGGAAGCATTGCCTCACGTACTGTTCGTTTCCCAAAAGCATATCGACAATGAAGTGAACGGTGCCGCATGGGAAAAGACATTGAGTTGTTACATCAACATGAAGCGTTACAACGAGGCACTCGCTACACTGGATACGATCACACTCCACTTCCCGGACTATGAGAACGGAACACTGAAAAGAGCGTTTATTCTCGATAAAATGGACAAAACCGAAGAAGCACTGCAACTATACCAGTCTGCTATCGAGCAGAGTGATGAGGATATGCGTATCTTCTACGTCATCGGTTACGAGGAACTGGCAGTGCCTTATATCAAGAAGTGCATGGAAGCGGGAGCCACACGGAAGGCTTACGAAGAAGCGGTCAAATTAGTGAACCTGAATCCTTCAAGTGACCTCGGATTACGGTATGCCATCAATTCATCCGGTTTACTTGGAAAGTTCGATGAATTCGAGAAATATACGGAGCAAGGAATCAATTATTATCCGGAAGAACCGTTCTATCAGGCCAAGAGGGCTACCGTGCTGGAACGCGGCAAGAGATATGAAGCCTCACTCGAATTCCTGAAACCGATACTCAACAAGTATCCGAGCAACAAAGAGATTATCGGCGCATTCTCACAAAGCAGCGAATACCGCGCCTTGCAATTGACGAAAGCGAAAGATCCGAAACAAGCCCTTGCTGTGCTCGATACGGCCCTGCTTTATGACAGCCAGAACAAATCTTTAAAATACACCAAAGGAGTAGTATACGAAGCGAACAGACAAGCTGACTCAGCCTATTATTATCAGAAGTTCTATGAACCTTCAATCATGGAATATCGCTCTTTTCAACGGCACTTATCGGGCCTTAGAAGCATGATGCTCAAGAATGAGATAGCCCTGACTTATCTGCGTGCCCGTTACGGGGAAGAAGATATCATCACATCCGTCGCCACAGCCGAATATACCCGCAAGACGCAAAAGAATACCTATACCGGACGCTTCAACTATGCCGGACGAAGCGGTTCGGCAAGCGACAGCATGGAGGCTGAAGAACAGACACCGGGAGGGGTTGGTATCCAAGTACAAGGCGAATGGACACATCATTTCTCACCGAAGTGGAGCACTACAGTGAATGCCGCCCTTGCTACGAAATATTTCCCGGACATCACTGCCGATGTTGCTGTACGGCATTACATGAAGAATGATTGGGAATTGGGAGCACATATAGGATACAGACGTGTGGCTGCCTACAACAAACGTTATGAATGGAATGATGAGTTCTTTACAGGCAGTAACGGCGAAAACGGTTTCATATTCACCGGTTGGGACGAGTCAAAGACCAATCTGTTCACCGTCGGCGCAGAGCTGGCGAAGACAATTGAGATCGTCCGCCTCAACACGAAGCTAGATATGCATTTCTTCAACTCAAACTTCTATTACAACGCACAAATCGGTGCCAAATATTTCCCTGCCGGTGACGGCAAGACGAATATCAACGCCATGGCAAGTATCGGATCAGCACCGGAAACGGCCGTACTGGACTATGCGTTACCCGGTTCATTCTCACACACCAATACCATGGTGGGCCTGGGAGGGCAATATATGGTTAGTCCAAACATCACCATAGGCTTAATGGGTACATGGAACACCTATTATAACCAGACCAATACCGTGAAAGGAACTACTCAGTTCGACCGGATAGAAACCGTATCGACACGCTATAAAAACTTATATAACATCTATGCACAAATTTACATTTCATTCTAATGGGTTTTGTCCCCTATTGGCAGGAATGATATGCATTTGCTACCTTATATCCGGCTGCCGTATGCAGGCGCGCACAGATATGTTTCCCTCCAAGGAAGGTTATCTCGTCACTATCGGCGAAGACCCGACCGATAAAGATACACGGTGGGCCAAATACCTAACGACGATGAAATGGTCGCTTTCGGAATATCTGAGAAAGAGATGTGGCGCATCATCATACAAATAGACCCTACGTTGCAAAACGGATTTAAAATAGCCTGCAAAGGTTCCGACATACGATTAACAGCCTCGGACAACAAACAAATGTTATGGCTTCAATACCAACTGATAAAGAAAATCAGCAAGGAAGATCCCCGAATAGACGGTTCCGACCTTCCGCCAGCCATTATCCATTTAAAAGATACCTGCGGCTCTTTTGCTTTCGACTATCAGAGTATCTATTCTCCCGCCGGCCTGAACCCCGACAACACAGGAGTGATCGGGCTGGACGACTTCGACAACAGTTGGGGAATATGGGGGCATAACCTACGGAAAGTATTAGGAGCCAATACAGAGAAAGTATACGCCACCATAAACGGAAAGGCGAATGATTCGCAGCTCTGTTTTTCTTCCGGCGAAATGTTCCGGCTCATTGAAAGTTATATTACCGATAATTTCGGTGAAAAGGGAAAGTTTCGTTTTGTGATTGCCCCGGATGATACTCCGTACGCTTGCACGTGCCCTTCGTGCACAGCTATCGGAAACACTGAAAAGAATGCGACGCCTGCCGTCACAGAGCTAATCCTCCGTTTATCCCAACGATTTCCCAGGCATTTCTTCTTTACAACTTCTTATCTGACTACGCAGCAGGTCACAGACAAACAATTGCCTCCCAATGCAGGAGTAATTGTCAGCGCCATAAACTTCCCTCTCCGCCGGATAGACGGTAAAGATGCAAAAGAAAAGGCATTTGCCGGACAACTGGAACAATGGAAAAATGTAACGAAGAACATCTATATATGGGACTATATCAATAATTTTGATGATTACCTTACTCCCATGCCTATATTGAAGATAGCCCGGCAGAGGCTCCAATTCTTCAAGCAACATGGAGCGAGTGGTATATTCTTTAACGGAAGCGGATACAGTTATTCCTCATTCGATGAAATGAGGACATTTGTGTTATCGGCGCTTCTTATTAATCCGGAGCTTTCTGTTGACAACTTAACCGCAAGTTTCTTTAATCAGGAATATCCGGCAGCAAAGAAGTGGTTGTATGACTACTATACCGATTTAGAAAACGGCACACAGTCCGGGAAACGGTTAGGCATTTATGCCGGCATACGGGAATCGGAAAAAGCATATCTTACTCCGGAGAAATTTATCAAGTTCTATGATGAAATGAACGATTTTGTATCCAATGCCAAAGGAAAGGAACGTAAAAAGCTCCATGAACTCCAGACAGCTCTCTCTTATACACGTATGGAAATGGGACGTGAACATAGTTTCGATGCTTACGGATATGCAAAACGAAACGGAAAAAGTCTTCAACCTATTCCCCAAGTACAGGAATGGCTCACCCAGCTCAAAGAGCACAAAGCATTCACCGGAATGGAATATTACAATGAATCTTCCGATGAAATCGGTAATTATATAAAGGAATGGGAAGAATACATATTTGCTTCCGACCTAAAAAAGAATCTGTTTTTAGGGGTTACTCCTTCAGTTATCCCGCAAGCATACAAGAGCCATATAAAGAAGCTGACCGACGGCACTCACGGCTTACCCGGAAACTATCATTGCGGCTGGGTAATCATTCCGGAAGAAGAATGCACAATTAACCTCCCCGTGAAAGGAATAAATACATCCGGAACGATTTATATCAGCTTCCTTAACCTTCCCAGGCATCGTTTCTATACTCCGCAACAAATTGAACTGTTGAAAGACGGAATAATTTATAAGAAAATTGACCTGGAACCGGGGCCCCCTGCCGAAAAAGGAGAAATGGTTAAAACAAGTATCCCGGCAGATTTGAACGGAACAGAGCAATTAAGTATAAGAATTACGTGCTCGAAAAAGCCCGGAGCACAAATTGGCATAGATGAAATAGCATTCATCCCACTAAAGGCTGATATAAATGTAGCATTATAAAAATAAATTAGCAACTATGAATAAGTCTATATCCTATATTATTTTATTAATCGCATTCCCTTTCTACTTTACAGGGTGTAAAAAGGAAGTGCGTCCTACAAGTATGACCATCAAGGATTCGATCAGGCACTATTATCCTATCAAGCAAGGTCAACAACTTGAACTCATGTTTACTATAACCAACACAGGAGACGCTCCATTAATCATTTCAGAGATACAACCTTCCTGCGGATGCATCATACTCGACAAAAGTTCGCACATCATTATACCGGAAGACGGCATCCGACAATTCAAAGCCACCTACAACAGTATTAAGAACGTAGGTGAAGTTGTCCACCGCATCCGTATTTTCGGGAATATGCTTCCACACGGAAAAGCAGAACTGAAATTTGATGTGAATATAGTTCCTGACGCTGATTACACGCGCGACTACGAAGAACTCTACCAAGACTTTAACACCAAGAATGGTATCGTCAGAGAAATGGTAGATGGAAAAGAGTCAGAACTAGGATACTATGTAGGAGAACCTTAAGAGAGTAGTAAGCTTTTTCAAGGATGTATCTCTTTGAAAGCTGCATTTTCCTCTTTTACTTGCTGAATGGTCTGCTTCAATTCCCCGATCGGCAAATCATATCCATACCAGCCTGTATAACAGTCCACTACATACCATTTCCCATCGGCAGCCTGTTCAAATTCGACACGCAAGTCGATTTCTGATTCCTCATAACCTGCTTCGAACACTTTATGAACCGGCTCATTGAGAGTGAACTTAGAAACATAAATACCACCTTCTTCCTGCTCAATGCGTTCCTCCTTCATCGTTTCACTATCCAGCAACGGCCATTTTTCTTTGGTGAACGGAAACGTTTTCTCAGTTTCTCCGTCATCGGCCAATAAAGTAATCGGTGTCTTTAATGGAAACTTGATACGGGTATATTGGAATGCTGCACTGGACGTAAACTTATCAAGGAATGATTTAAAATCCTCGCCGGACTGTGCTATCTCATTCTTCGCTTTGGCCCTGGAACTATTACCGCAAGAAATCAAAGACACTCCCAACAGCAACACACTGGCTAACAGACAACATACAAACCTTTTCACGTTCATAAATATATAATATTAGTGATTCATTCCCATAATACAAATGCTATCATTCAAGGCACAAAGATAATCACAAGTTCAACATCTTCATACACGAGAGCCGCGAAATAGAAAAATTACCGTTAAACAACTATAAATTACATATATTAGATGTGGGGATGACTATCTTTAGGGGGTATTTACTGTAACTAGTATCACTTTAAATCAGACATACTTATGACACACATTCATCCATTCCGTCTTTTCGTCTTTTTATTACTATGCTGTACACGAGTTATCACATTCGCCCAATCCGACAGTTACCAGACAATACCCGAATCTTTGCGGGGTTATTGGCAATACAAAACAGAGAACGTATCCGACTGGAACGGGCCTCTCATTGGAGAGAATTTTGTAGAAGCTCTCTATACCGTTTTTCAGGTCGAACAAATGGAAAAGAAAACCGATGGAAGCTATCTCTTCCACCTGCGGAACCAAAATGGAAATAAAATGGATTTCCGTTTCACCCCTATCAGCGAAGATAGTGCTATCATCTTCTATCAAGGCTGGAAAGAACCTAAACACTGTGTCCGCAAGCAAATTCCCGACCACACGGAAATGCTCACTCCCACTACACTGCCTGACATCATTTACAAGAAATGGGTGGAAGGATTGTCCGGCAATGTTATATACGAATTTACACGCGATGGTAAATTTATATATGACGGAAAAACATGGGATATCTTATCGGCCGGATATTTTCTCAATAAAGAATATCGGCTGCTCGTCAAAAGCGGAGAATCATACAAACTGCTTTACCTCAGCTTCCCCCTGCCGAAAACAATGAACGTAGCCGCTGAACTGCAAAATGAAAAAGTATTTCCCATCGCAACTTCCCGCCCTGAAGTATATACCATCACCGGATGTTGGGTGAATCAGGCAACCGGCGAATGGACTATTGGTTTCTTTGAAAACTTCGCCGTATACCAATGCCGGTTCTGGGACTACGAATCCATACAAATTAAAAAGGATGAAACCGTCGTCAAACTAAAAAACAATACAACCCGCCTGACTCTATCTCTGAAACATAAGAACAGAGCTTCTTGCAACATTGCATTCGGAAAAGATAATCCACAAAAATATATCCTCTGTAACGGCAAACATCTACCGGACTACCCGTTAACCGATACTACACCGTTCATCGACAACGGGTACCGGACAGACAGCGTCACCCTCACCGGATACCTGCGCAATCCTCCTTCTTCACGCCCTTTCGACGTTAGCATACCTGACATGATTACAGGCAAAGAAGAAAAATACCAGACTGACATCGACTCGCTAGGACGGTTTACCCTGCGATTTCCCGTACTGAACAGTCATAATGTCTTTATCGACTGGGGACGTACGACCATCTGGTCGGCGGTAGAACCCGGAGAAACTTATTTCTTATACGTAGATTATGCCCAACAACAAAAGTTATTCATGGGAAAGAAAGCACGTGTACTCAACGAACTTCTCTCCCATGAAGGACTGAGGGAATCACTCGATTATAATGAAGAACAAAAAAGAAGTAATCTGGAGTGTCTGCACAAGACACAGGAAAGGCTTCATCGCCAACTGGAGTTCCGGAAGAAAACACTCCAAGAACATCCGTTGCTTTCTGACAAATACCGCTACTACACCGAACAGGAACTACGATACGATGCGGCATCTACCCTGATGCAACGACGTTTCTCAGTAGACCGTAACAAACAGGAACATTTGGAAGACGAATTCATGAACTATATAGATTCTGCTTTTTACCCACATCCAGTACATCCTTATACTCTTCTCAGAGGGTATAATTCATTCATGAGAGATTACATTGGTTATATCGACGACACAACTCCATCATCCAACAGCCTAACCTTAACACCTCAAAATATGGAGAGACTTTACTTTGCCTTTGAAGCCGAAGGTAAAGTCCGGCTATCCGAAGAAGAAAAGAACGCACTACGCAGTTTCAGCAAATATCAAGAAGAAATTGAAAAGTTGCAGACTGCCAAAGCCGATTCAGCAACCATTAAGGCTTACACCAAGGAACAGGAAACTGTCATCAAACCCCAGATAGAAATAATAGAGCAACTCATTGCCAGAGACGGTCTTCTCAATGAATATATGACAGGACAGATGTACGTTAATGCAATCAACAACAGCATGGCAATTATCGACTCCCTTCAAATGGATAAGGACCTGAGAGAGATTCTAAAAACAAAGTGCTATTATGAAATGCTTCAATATACCCATAAGGAATTGCCCGACAGCCTTATCAGTAAATTTAAAAAGGAAGTTACGAATCCTTCTTTGCAATCTTATGTTTTGGTCCAGCAACAGAAATATGATAAAGTATCACATAAAACCATCGAGCATCCGGAAAGCCTGATGCCGAATGCCCCTCTGGAAGGAATAACAGACGGCGAACAGTTATTCCGCAAAATCATTGAGCCATACAAAGGGAAAGTGATTTATCTGGATATTTGGGGGACTTGGTGCGGTCCGTGCAAGGATATGATGCAATATGCGGGAAACATTAAGAATCTATTTGCAGGAAAAGAAGTCGTGTTCCTTTACCTTTGCAATCATTCGACAGACAAGTCATGGAAAAACATTATCAAAGAGTACGGTCTGACAAGCAAAAGTTCAGTCCATTACAATTTGCCCGACAAGCAACAGTCTGCCATTGAAAAATATCTTGGAGTCCATTCCTTCCCTACCTATATGTTAATAGATAAGGAAGGAAACATTGTAAACCGCAAAGCTCCCAGACCTACAATGGAAAACCAACTTCTAAATGCAGTCTATAAGGAACTGGAGAAGTAAGAGGAACTTACTTCTTCCGCAAATATTCATATCCGAAACGACAATACAAACATTTACGTTTATCACAATATTCTTTTTGCAACTGTATCAGCGCCTGACTATCCGCAGCAGAAGCTACCGGTAGTCCGGCGTCGCTCCAGGAGCGAATAATATGGTTATTCTCCGCTTTCAGTTTTTCCAGAAAGCGTCCGGCACGTTCGCACATTCCTTCATCGGCCTTGTGCAAACCATACGTATACAAGAAAGGGACAACGGTATTGATGATAATCAGGTCTTTCGACTGTTCTCCTAACAATTTTTCCCTTTGTGGAGAAGTACGACCGAATATATAATGATTCTCCCAATAAACAGAAG
>OLZG01001226.1_pt1 | contig 10074 bp, 5 predicted proteins | sample 1644401 | NCBI WGS metagenome assembly OLZG01 (sample SAMEA103958119, study PRJEB25191) | human gut metagenome | biome: human-associated habitat [ENVO:00009003]; feature: intestine environment [ENVO:2100002]; material: feces | place: Germany | collected 2013/2015
GTGGAATTCTTGATGCGATCAATGGGAATATCCGTGTCGGACATTCCGAGACATTCGTAACTGAAGCATGTGAATACACAAACAGTTTCTTAGAATTCTTCCCTAAGATCAGTATTATCCTCAATATTGAAGAAGATCACATGGACTTCTTTAAGGATCTTGATGATATCCGCCATTCTTTCCGTGAATTTGCCCACAAACTTCCTGATTATGGTTATCTGATCATCAACGGTGAAATTGAGAACATTGATTATATTGTGGACGGATTAAAGGCAGAATATGCAACTTTTGGATTAGAAAATGATTCTTATGACTATTGTGCAAAAAACATCGGGTATGATGCATTTGGACATGCTCATTTCGATTATTACTATAAAGGAGAATTTATTGACCATATCCAGTTAAATGTCAACGGAGAACATAACGTGAAGAATGCACTGGCTGCCATTGCTGCTGCAAAACGTATCGGCATTGATGTTGATACAATGAAGAAAGGACTTCTTGGATTCACTGGCGCCAAACGTCGTTTTGAACTAAAAGGCACATGCAACGACTTCACCGTTGTTGATGACTATGCGCATCATCCAACAGAGATCCGTGCAACTCTGGAATCTGCTAAGAATTATCCACATAACGAATTATGGTGTGTATTCCAGCCTCATACTTATTCCAGAACAATTGCATTCCTTGATGACTTTGCAAAGGCATTAAGTCTCTGTGACCACGTGATCGTCACTGACATCTATGCTGCCAGAGAAAAAGATACTGGTATCGTAAGTTCCAAAGATATCGTGGACCGCATGGCTGATTATGATGTAGATGTACACTATATTAAGGAATTTGATGACATTGAAAAATTTATTTTAAAAAATTGCAAAAAAAATGATCTGTTGATAACTATGGGGGCCGGAAACGTCGATTCTATCGGAAATTCGCTCGTAAATAGATAGTTATCCACATTATCCACAGACTTGTACACAATTGTTGATAAACAAATCTGTGGATTTCTTTTGTCCTTTTCCACAATTGTAAAATCTATGTAAATGGCTTATTTCCATTGTTTTACGATTTTTGTCCACATTATCCACATTATCCACAGACTTGTACACAATCAGGGTGTGGATTTCCCTGGTATTTACAATTTCTCCAATCTGCGTTATAGTCAGATTAACGATAATAAAAGAAGGAGAGATTGCCATGAATTACATTAAAGTAACAACCACATATCCAACCGGTGGAACACTGCTTCCAAACGCATTTGTTGATAATTATATGATCCGTGCGAACGGTGAATACATCAAAGTGTATATTTATCTTCTGCGTATGGTTTCTGACGGTGCAAACTTCAGCATTCCTTGTCTTGCAGATGTACTGGAACTTACGGAGCGTGATGTTACTCGTGCGTTAAAATACTGGGAGAAAGAATCCCTCTTACGCATGGAGCTTAAAGACGGCGAGATCAGTTTTATAGAGCTTCTCCCTGTCAGTGGCAATCCACATTCTCCTGCACAGACTACAAAACAAGAAGAAACAGCCCAAGCTACTTCTTCAGCAGCTTCTAAGACTACTGTGAAGGATCCTGCCATGAAGACGCTTTCTCCTGCAGAACTTCAGCGTAAGAGCGAAGATGAGCGTTTTTCTTATCTTCTCTACGTATGTGAGATGTTCTTAGGAAAGCCTTTAACTTGTACGGATATGAACACTTTACTTTACATGTACGAAGATCTTAGAATGTCATGTGAATTGATCGAATATCTTGTAGAGCATTGTGTATCAAATGGTAAGAAGAGTTTCCGTTATATGCAGTCTGTAGCGATCAACTGGTACGAAGCAAATATCAAAACTCCTGAAGAAGCGAAAGCGTACAGCAAGAATTTTCGTAAGGAATATTATTCTATCATGCGTGCATTTGGATTAAATCAGAATCCAGCCCCTGTTCAGGAAGAATATATGAAACGATGGCTTGAAACTGATGGTTTTGATCTTGCACTGATCATTGAAGCTTGTAATCGTACGATCAATGCGATCAACAAACCTAGTTTTCCATATGCAGATACAATCTTAAAGCACTGGAAAGATAACCACATCGTAACATTGGAAGATGCGAAAAACTTCCATATCCGGCAGAAAGCACCAAAGACTTTCGCTAACAATAACAACCAGAGCAATATGCATAACTTTACGCAGCGTGATTATGATTTTGATGCGTTAGAGCAACAGCTTTTACAGAAACAGTTCGCGGATGAACTCATGGAGAACTAACTTATGTCATTATCAAATAACGATTATCAGGATATCATGCGCCAGTATGAGGAAAGACGGCTTTCTAATTACCGTCTCCATGAACAGCGCAAGAAAGATATATACACAACAATTCCAGAGATTAAAGAACTTGACCGGCAGATCACTGCCAATTCTATTTCTCTCGGAAAGCAGCTGATCGTCCGGGATGATCCTGCTTTGAGAGAAGAATACCGTATAAAGAATCAGGTGCTGATCAGCCAGAAACAGGCTCTCTTAAAAGAAGCCGGATATTCTTCTGATTATCTGGAACCGATCTACTATTGTAAGAAGTGTAAGGATACCGGATATATTGGACAGGAACAATGTTCCTGCTTTCATCAGGCGATGATCGATCACCTGTATTCCGGTTCTAATATGGCTAAGATTTTAGCACGGGAGAATTTTCAGACCTTCCGGGAAGATTATTATTCCGACCAGATGACCAAGCAAGGTCTTCCAAGCCCTAGACGTAACATCCAGAAAGTCGTGGAACACTGTAAAACCTTTATTTCCAGATTTCCAAATCATGACAACATTTTATTTCAGGGTTCCACTGGTGTTGGGAAGACTTTCTTAAGTCATTGTATTGCAAAGGAAATCATGGACCGCGGTTTTACCTGCGTCTATATGACAGCTTTCCAGCTGTTTGATACTTTGGCAAAGCATACCTTTGGCAAAGGAAAGGATATGGAACAGGAAACATCTGCTAACCTGATCTTTCAATGCGATCTATTGATCATCGATGACCTTGGAACTGAAATGATCAATAAATTTGTGATCTCACAGTTATTTCAATGTTTGAATGAACGATTGATCCAGGAAAGATCAACGATCATATCCACAAATTTATCTCTGCAAGAATTCAGAAATACTTATTCTGAACGAATTTTTTCAAGGATCATTGAGAATTATTCATGGCAGAAAATCTATGGAGATGATATCCGTTTCAAAAAATCGAACTTGACGTAACTTATTTATAATGTTATAAAAAACTATAGAACAATATACGAAGGAGATAGTATCATGAGACGATCTGACCGTAACTTTACTAAGATTCCAGACGGTAAACTTGGAATCATTGCCCTTGAAGGATGCAAAGAACTTGGAAAAACAATCGACAACTATATCATCCAGTGGAGATCTGAAACTTACAAAGATTTCAAAGACTCTGTTGCCTGTGATGGATATTTAAGAGATACTTATCTTTTAGATGCCAGTTGCCCACGTTTTGGTTCTGGAGAAGCTAAAGGTATCATTCGCGAATCTGTTCGTGACATGGATTTATACATTATTGTTGATGTATTAAACTACAGCGTAACTTACTCTTTAAGCGGACGTGTAAACCACATGTCTCCAGACGATCACTATGCTGACTTAAAACGTATCATCAGTGCTTCCGCTGGAAAGGCTAAGAGTGTTAATGTTATCATGCCTTTCTTATATGAAAGCCGTCAGCATAAGAGAAGTACACGTGAATCTTTAGACTGTGCAGTTATGCTTCAGGAACTGATCAGCCTTGGTGTTGATAATATCCTGACTTTCGATGCACATGACCCTCGTGTACAGAATGCAATCCCTATCAGTGGATTTGATAACATCCAGCCTACTTATCAGTTAAAAAAATCATTAGTTGAACAGTGTGATGATGTTCACTTTGACAACGACCACTTAATGGTTATCAGCCCAGATGAAGGTGCTATGCAGCGTGCGATCTACATGGCAAACGTTGTTGGTGTTGATGTTGGTATGTTCTACAAACGCCGTGACTATTCTACTGTCATTGACGGACGTAATCCTATCGTTGCACATGAATTCCTTGGTGACTCCTTAGATGGTAAGGATGTTCTGATCATCGACGACATGATCTCTTCTGGAGAAAGTATGATCGACGTAGCCAAAGAATTAAAACGCAGAAATGCCCGTCGTGTATTCTGCTTATCTACATTTGGTTTATTTACAAACGGATTAGAAGTATTTGACCGTGCAGTTGAAGAAGGTATTATTGAGAAGGTTATCACAACTAATCTTACTTATCAGACACCTGAATTATTATCTCGTGACTGGTATGCATCTTCTGACGTATCCAAATACGTTGCACTATTAATTGATACATTAAATCATGATGCATCAATCAGTGATCTGTTAAACCCAACAGAACGTATCAAAGAATATCTTGAAAAAAAGAATATGTAATATATAGATAAAGACTTCGTCTTATGGCGGAGTCTTTTTTTGCAGAATTTTCTTATACACAAAAATCACAGGTATTGAATTACCTGTGATTTTTAATTATCTCAATATTCTTTTTACTGATTCTCTGCTGGCTGTTCTTCTGTCTGTTGTGCTGCCGTTGTAGGAGCCGCTTCTGTGCCCTTTGTGCTGCTCTCTGTCGCTGTTGTTGCCTGTGTTCCTGTCTGCTGTGTAGTCTCTCCCTGATAATCTGTATAACTTCCACCCATAGAATCTGTAGAAGAGTATTCTGAATGAATCGCATTCATGAAATTACTCCAGATGGATTTTGGATAAGATGCTCCACTTAACGATTCCATAATCCTGTTATCATCTCTTCCTACCCATACTGCTGTTGTATAGTAAGGTGTGTATCCACAAAACCATCCATCTTTATTCAGGCTTGTTGTACCTGTCTTACCGGCAGTATCAACATTCGGTACCTTCGCACCAACACCCGTTCCACCTGTGACAACACTCTTCAGTACATCTGTCATTGCATTTGCTGCATTTGTGGAATATACTCTTCTCTTCTTTGTAGAAGATGACATCACTTCATCTCCATCAGAAGTTGTGATCTTAGAAATACACGTTGGTTCTCTATACACACCATCGTTCTTCAATGTAGCATATCCCGCTGCCATCTCTTCTGATGTTGTTCCTTTCGTGAAACCACCAATACATGTCGTATAATACTTATAATCAGAATCTGTTAGATATTTAAAATTCATCTCTTCCAGATATTTTAAACAGGTCTTTGGTGTCAACTGCTCATAGATCCGCATTGTTGCAACGTTACTTGATTTCTGAACGGCTCTTCGAAGTGAGATCTGTCCAGAATAAGAACCATGAGAGTTTCTTACACGATTCTTATCTTTCGTTGACATCGGCGAATCATTCACCGTTGATCCTGCAGACCATCCATGTTCTAAAGCTGGTGCATATACAAGCAATGGCTTGATCGCACTACCTGGCTGTCTTGGACTCTGGAACGCACGGTTTAATGTATAACCGATATTCTTCTGTTCACGTCCACCGACGATCGCTACAACCTTTCCAGTATCATTATCAATACATGTTCCAGATGCCTGTGTCTTATAAATGCCATTCTTATCTTTCTCTGTATATCCAGACAATGCATTGTCTACACTGCTCTGCAGTTGTTTCTGGACATCTGGATCAATGGATGTATAAATATGATATCCTGCACTGTATAAGGTCCTCTTACACTCTGCATACATCTTATCATATTCTTCCTGATATTTTTCCTTCTCAGAAGTCGAACTGAAATCATATTTGAATTCAAATCCCTTCTGTTTCATAATCTCTTTTGTCGCACAATGAATGACATATGTTTCTACGTAATTCTTCTTCTCTGTCTTACTCTTCTGCGCACTCTTTACGTTAATCTCTTCATTGATTGCTTCTTCATACTGGTCTTTACGGATCAGTTTCTGCTCGTACATATCCTTTAGAATCTTATTTCTACGCTTGATCGTATTTTCTTTGTTTGTACGTGGATCATAGATTGTTGGATTATTTGGAATCGCAGATAAAAATGCTGCTTCTGACATTGTCAGATTCTTCGCATCCTTACGGAAATATCCTTGGCTTGCTGCCTGAATTCCATAATAACCATTCGCATAATAAACATTGTTCAGATAGAACTCAAGGATCTGCTCCTTGGAGTATTTCCTCTCTAATTCTACTGCCATAAAGATCTCTTTAACTTTTCTCTTCCATGTCTTCTGACGATTCAAAAAGACAGTCTTCGCAAGCTGCTGCGTCAGAGTACTTCCCCCCTGTGTGATCCTTCCTTTGTGTACCACATAACTTACTGCAGCTCTTGAGATTCCTTTGTAATCCACACCGCTGTGTTTATAGAAATTCTTGTCTTCGACAGAAATTACTGCAGCTATGACATAAACCGGAAGCTCCTTGTACTTCAGATAATATACATCTTTTTCACCTTTAAACTTCAGTAACTGTTTTCCGTTGGTGTCATATACAATACTTGTCTGTGATGCCTTAAATGTCTCCTCACTCGACTGAGCAACGAGTTTCTTGGCTTCACTTCTAAGCTTCATAACCTTTGCCCCAAAAGTAAACCAGCCGATTACGACCAACAACAAAAAGACAACAGAAACTTTCAAAAGAACTTTTTTCTTTTTATGTTTCTTTTTATGCTTTTTCTTGCTTTCGGGAATAATCTTTTTTGTTTCCTTTGTTTCTTCAGCCATATTCCTTTCACCTTTCGTTTGTTTTTACTGTTCTCATTTTCCGGATCATCTCCAGATATATATCTTAATTTTAACATAAAATATATCATAACTAAAATTTTTGTCTCGACATAGTTCGCACTCTAAAGACAAAATCTAATTGGCATATCCGTAATATACGCTTCCCGCCTGTTTAAATTCACTCTCAAGCTTCTTGCGATTTGCTTTTACAGACTTTCCATTTGTCGGATCATAATATCTTAAATCCGTCTGATTATAACTCATCACCAATACATATGTGCCATTCTTTCTCTGTGCCATAAAAGATCTTCCCTTACTTATTGCATAAACAAGATCATCCATGCTGCAGTCAGAATAATTAACTGCACGCTTATTGAACACCTTAAATAATTTATCATATGTGCTGCCTGACATCTTCTTGATCTTATCATAGGAAATCTTAATTCCTTCTGATCTTGCCATCATCAGAATACATGCAATATCTGTCTCATCTTTATTCTTTGCTTTGATCATCGGGATATTAGATCCTTTTCCATAATTCTGTGCAACACCTTTCTCCCACAGATACATCTGATGATAATTTACAACTACTCCACCACCTTGCTTGGCGACCTTGATAGCTTCTTTCAGATTACTGTAAATTCCTGACAACTTACCACCTGTATAGACAAATGCATCCCTATATTTATTATCATTTACAGCAAATTTGATCTTTATCTCATCTTCCTGTTCCTCAACATTTGTAGAAAGATAGTTTGGTCTTGTCTGAATATAAACATCATCCGGGAATGCAAGATATAACTGATTCAATCTTGTTCCTGTATACCCATACTCTAAAACTGCCTTACTCTCCTGTTTATCTTTGTAACGAATATAACTTACATTGATCTTCTTATATCCATTTCCACTCTTCTTAGAATGTGTCAATGCGATCGTTGTTCCGTCTACACTTGTGTTCGTAATATAAGTACCATCTTCTCCATACTCTTTTACAATCTTTTTATTGTTTCTTATATATACATTTGTCAATGGATACATATAAGAACCATCTTTATTCCTTACAACTTCTTTTTTATTTCCAACTCCATAGATAAAATCTTTCTCTATGAATCCAATTGGACGCAGTACCTGATCATCTTTACATGTGATCACTTCTGTTTTCTGTGTGGAAAGATCCACAACTTTCATCTTATTCTTTGACTGATTCAATGCAAGCATTCCATTCTCAGAGATAACTGTCATATCATCTGTAATGTTCTTTGCCAGAATCTTACTCTTTCCAGAGTCAAGATCTACCTGATAAACCGCTCCATCCAAATAGAAATAAAACTGTCCGCTACCACTTAAAAATGCACCTTTTTTAATGTCATTTTTCATCATATCATACTGAATCTGTGTTGGGATAAAGCCTAGTTCCTCAATCTTCTGGTCTGACGCAGTATACTGATAAACAGAAATACCATTCTCTCCTTCATGTTTTCCTCGATTCATATATCCATAAACCAAGAATGCTATATCTCCATTATTCTTCATCTTCATAATCTGAATCGCATGCTTTTGATAGTTGTTGCGACTGTCACGATAATCTTCTCCTTCAAAAGAAAATACTTTGTGCATGTTGGACTTCTGATAGTCATAATACCACAATTCATCTTGGACAACGAATGCTGCTTTCTTTCCGCCATTTTTACTGATCAACTGTTTCTGACTGCTTCCGATTCCCAATAAAATACGATTATTACTACGATCGATCGTATCGTATCGCATATATGCTTCCATATTACGTTCATAATTTAACAGATACATTCTGTCCTTTGCATATCGAACCCTGAAATATTCTGTTGCCTGATAATACTGTTTTGTTCCATCCGTATTCTCTGCTGAAAGAATATATCTCAGCTCCAGTGACGTTACATTTTCAGAAATTTCTTTTACGGTTGCAGGATATACACTTTCAACCTGTGGTTTTAATGTTGCATAAGATACCGCTTCCTGTGTCGATTTCAAGTCAACATTCGCCAGATTATTCGATGTTGTTCCCTCTGCCGTTTCTAAATACTGACTGATAAACTCTGTATTACCTTCTGTCAATGCTGCATCATGGAATTTCTGTGCAAAATCCAGACATTCTTTTAAATGAAAACTAGTTCCATAAATCACACGTGTAAAATAACGGATCGTTTTGTCATTTTGTTTCACTGACAATTCCATTAGATATGTTTTTCCATTTTCCAGACGTTCTTTAATCTTAATGTTTGCCGTCTTTTTTCCTTTGACTTTATGAAATGCTGTATCACCATTTCCAAGGATTGTTTTATTATCTGTATCATAAATCTTATATGACACGACACTGACGTCAGATTTTGCATATGTCAGCATTACTTTTACTTCATTCTCATAAATTGGTGTGATACTGTCACGGATCAAGGATGCATCAACACTTCCCTGATACCCATGCAACTGGTTAATATTCTTTCCATCTGCAGACACTGTTAATAAAGGGATTGTTGCTTGACTAGTTTCTGTAACCCCTTTGTTATTTCTTCCAACTAACATATAATTCCAGATAAATAATGAAATTAAAAATAGAATTCCAAATACTGAAATTTGTATCACTTTACTTTGCTTCATTACTTTCTCCTTTTCCTAATTCCGTGAAGCCTTATAATGTACATTTTATCCGTTTTTGTATATGAATACAACCTTTTTAAGAAATGTTTAAGATGTATGTTTTTCATTTTACAGCGGATTTCATAGTGATTCCCTATGAAACAAGAAAAAACCAGGATTTCTCCCGGCTCTTTCTTTTTATGCTTTAAACATATTTCGTTTTCTTCGATAACGGCATCTTCTTTGATAAATCTCTCCTCCAAGCAGCGAAAGGATCATCTGATATAATAATTGTTCTTTCTTCTGACAATCTTGCTTCTCTTGATGATCGATCTTATCATAAATCTTATCCACCATAGTAAGCAGCATCGTTCGATCCATATATTCATCAAACATCCTGCTGCCCTCGTATTCCATAATATACTGATAATCGTCTTCCTGCCTCTGTTCCTGTGCTACAAATTCTCTGACTGGTCTTACTTCAGTATCAAATAATGGAAGATCTCCTAAACCATCTCTGTCTGCCATCTTCCTGCTCCTTTTTCTCTATCAATCATATCTTATGATCATTTAGAGAAAATATTGCATGTCCTATTCTTTATTTTCTTCCCGAATACTTCTCACTTCTTCATTGATCGCCAACATCTTGCTGTCTAAAAACGTCACAAGATCTGCACACTCCTTCAATTCTTTCTTAATGTATTCTGGTGTA
>OLZG01001235.1_pt1 | contig 10032 bp, 7 predicted proteins | sample 1644401 | NCBI WGS metagenome assembly OLZG01 (sample SAMEA103958119, study PRJEB25191) | human gut metagenome | biome: human-associated habitat [ENVO:00009003]; feature: intestine environment [ENVO:2100002]; material: feces | place: Germany | collected 2013/2015
ATTGTATAAAAAGAAAATCTATATAAAAATATAATAATGATGAGACGAACAATCTATACATGCTATTCTCTGTTACTGGCAACTGTGTTGCTGCCGGGTACTACTTCGTGTACCAGTCGTTGTGGGACTGTTGACGAGTCGCGATTATCCTATATCGATACTCGTGTAGGTACCGCCCCCAGTGCGACCCATACAGCGGGGTTGTTTGGCAGGGATACGGAAGAATACGGGCAAACCCTCCCGGCGGTACTCGAACCCAACGGAATGAACTTCTGGACTGCGCAGACGCGGGACACGGAGGAGAAATGCATAGCACCCTATTATTACGCAGATACTCTGCTGCAAGGCTTTCGTAACTCCCACTGGATTGTGGGCGGATGTACGCAGGACTACGGTTCTATGACGTTGATGCCGCTCTTCGGTAAATTGCGTTGCCAGCCGGAAGCACGTTCCACCCGTTTCTCCCATGAGAAAGAAACGGCAACACCGGCTTATTATACGGTTTCCCTGCCGGATGAGAATATCTATGCCGAAATGACGGGGCGTTCGCGTTCCGCAATTTTCCGTTTCACATACAGCAAAGCGGGAAAAGGTTATCTGGTGGTAAACCCTAACAGTGATGAAGGTCAGGGATATATCTGTATCGACACCCTTAACAATCAGATTTACGGATATAATCCTGTTCACCGCATTTATCAGGGTTGGGGAAAATCGGCAGGGTATAGCGGATATTTTATCATTCAGTTCCAAAAGAAGCTGACGGATTACGGTGTGTTCAAGGGAGATTCTTTGTCTCCCGGCGCCATTCAGATAGGAGATGCGGCGCAGATAGGTGCCTATGTGGAGTTTGATGTGACCGAAGGTGAAGAGGTGTTGGTGAAAGCCGCTTCCTCTTTTACCGACCGGGATGGTGCTTTGAAGAACCTGAAAGCTGAAATCCCTCATTGGGACTTTGGACAGACTTGCACAGAGCTAAGACAGATGTGGGAGAAACATCTCTCTGCTATTGATGTAGAGACCGAACGACTTGCAGACAAGGAAATGTTTTACGGTGCTTTCTATCGTGCTTCTTTTCTGCCGCATACATTCAATGATATAGATGGCCGTTATCCCTCTTTTGCGAATGGCACTCCGATATGCCAACTTCCTGAAGGAGAAACGTATTATGAGGATTATAGTATGTGGGATACCTACCGTGCCCTGCATCCGATGATCAATCTGCTTTTTCCGACAAAGGGGGGAGATATGATGCAATCTTTGGTGCATAAATATGAACAAGGTGGTTGGTTGCCTATCTTTCCTTGTTGGAATAGCTATACTGCCGCTATGATAGGTGATCATTGTATCTCCGCCATCAGCGATGCATACTGTAAGGGGATTCGTAATTTCGATGTGGACCAGGCTTATGAAGGAATGCGTAAGAATGCCTTTGAAACTCCTTCTAACCTTGATGAATATAAAAATGGTATGGGGCGTCGAGCTCTGACCTCTTATCTGGAGTACGGATATATTCCTCTTGAAGACGGTGTACCTGATGCTTTTCATACAAAGGAACAGGTATCACGTACCTTGGAATATGCTTATAATGACTGGACAATTTATGCGTTAGGAAAGAAACTAGGCAAGCCGGCAAGCGAGATCGATATCTTCAAGCAACGGGCTAACAACTATAAGAATGTGTACGACCCAAAATATAAGTTGATGGTCGGACGCTCTGATAAGGGCGAGTTCAACCCTTCTTTTAAAGGTACGGACTGGAGCCGTGATTTCTGCGAGGGTAATAGCTGGCATTGGAGTTTCTGTGTTTTCCACGACCCGCAAGGTCTTATCGACTTAATGGGAGGAAAGAAGGAATTCAACCACATGATGGATTCCGTCTTCAAGATGCCTAGTCGTTTGGGTATGGATAGCCGCGGTATGATCCATGAGATGCGTGAGATGCAAGTAATGAATATGGGACAATACGCCCATGGCAACCAACCCATCCAGCATATGGTATATCTATACAACTATTCCGGCGAGCCTTGGAAAGCCCAATACTGGGTGCGCGAGATCATGCACAAACTTTATACCGCTGAGGCGGATGGCTATTGCGGCGATGAGGATAACGGACAGACTTCCGCATGGTATGTGTTCTCTGCCTTAGGCTTCTATACCGTATGTCCGGGCACCGACCAATATGTATTAGGTACTCCTTTGTTCAAATCCGTAAAACTCCATCTGGATAACGGAAAGCAGGTGTTGATCCAAGCGGACAAGGCTGATCGGGAGAACCGTTACATCAAGGGTATGAAAGTAAACGGCAAGACATACACCCGCAATTTCTTGACACACGAGCAGTTGCTAGGTGGCGCGAAAATTCAATACCAAATGAGTGATACCCCTAATAAACAGCGAGGTACGCAGGATAGTGATCGCCCCTATTCATTCTCTTTGGAATAAGAAAACTAGGATGCCCATTGTAAGCATGTTACAATGCCTGTTCTAAACATCTTACGATGCCCATTGTGAAGACCTTACGATGGGCATCGTTGTTTCTTGTAAATTACCGCTTAAAATAATAGCGGACGGAAATTGTTTTTTATTAGTGATTGATTACCTTTGTGACGACTTATCCATCTTTCTTAAATCCTTTTATTTATTAGATGTATGGCAAACTCAAAAGAGATGACGGGGGGAGCTGTATTCCCTCTTCTATTCAGTTTCACGATGCCATTATTGCTCGGGAACTTACTTCAGCAGACTTATTCCTTGATCGATGCCGCTATCGTTGGTAAATTTCTAGGTATAAATTCGCTGGCTGCCGTAGGAGCCAGTACCTCGGTGATTTTCTTGATTCTGGGATTCTGTAACGGATGTTGCGCCGGTTTTGGCATCCCGGTAGCCCAGAAATTCGGGGCGAGGGATTACGCCACGATGCGCCGTTACGTGGCGGTGGGGCTGCAATTGGCTACAGTGATGTCCGTGGTGATCGCCGCAGTCTCCGGTTTCTATTGCCGGGATATCTTGCGGGGGATGCAGACACCCGGGAATATCTTCGATGGGGCCTATGATTATTTGTTTGTTACTTTTATCGGTATTCCTTGTACATTCTTCTATAATTTGTTGGCAAGTATCATGCGGGCTTTGGGGGATAGCAAGACTCCATTCTGGTTCTTGTTGTTCTCTACGGTCTTGAATGTTTTCTTGGATTTATTCTGCATCTTGGGGTTAGGATGGGGTGTGATGGGAGCGGCTATCGCTACGGTTTTCTCGCAAGGGCTTTCCGCCATTTTATGTTATTTATATATGCTTCGGAAATTCCCGATCTTACGGGCTACTTCCTCTGAGGACCGAAGGTTCCATGCCGGGCTGGCCCGTACCTTGTTGGCGATGGGGGTTCCGATGGGATTGCAATTCTCTATTACCGCCATTGGCAGTATCATGTTGCAGAGCGCCAATAACGCCTTGGGCACGGCCTGTGTCGCTGCCTTTACTTCCGCCGCCCGTATCAAGATGTTCTTCATTTGCGCTTTTGAGAGTTTGGGTATCGCCATGGCTACGTATTGCGGACAGAATTATGGGGCGGGAAAGCCAGAGCGTATTTTGCAGGGAATTAAGGTAAGTGCGTTGATGATGCTTACGTATGCCGCCGCTACATGGATGATCTTGATGCTGGGGTCTCGTTGGCTGGCCTTGTTGTTTGTGGCTCCATCTGAGGTCGAGATACTGGACTATACGGAGCAGTTTTTGCATATTTCTTGCTGGTTCTTCCCGGCTGTCGGGCTACTGTGTATCTTGCGTTATGCGATACAAGGGGTAGGTTTCAGCAACCTTGCGATGCTCTCGGGTGTTTCAGAGATGATCGCACGTATCTTGGTGAGCTTGTATGCGGTTCCCGCTTTTGGGTTCTTAGGCGTTTGCTTCGGTGATCCGTTGGCTTGGGTCGCCGCTGACTTATTCTTGATACCTGCATTTTTGTATGTTTATAAAAAGATAAAGAAAAGATTAGATGATGAGAAAGTATCGGTGTCCGCAGTGTGATATCCCTTCTATGTATGTAAAGAATGCAGACGGGGAACGTCTTTTAGTGTATGTTTACGAGAATGGGGAGGTCGTTCCCAAAGATCCTGCCGCAGATCTGTCCGGATTTGACTTGACAGAGGTATTTTGCCTAGGATGCTCATGGCATGGGGCACCTAGGAAATGCCGGTGATTTTTGTATCTCTATCCTCTCGGAAGTGATAGGATGCGTGAATGCTAGATATTCAGCGTGCAGATAGAGCCGTTCCGCCTTTCGTCCGTAAAGCTCGTCGCCAAGGATGGGGCAATGAAGGCCTTGGGGATGGGCGGCGTGTACCCGTAGCTGGTGGGTACGTCCGGTCTGGGGATAAAAGGCGATAAGGGTTTTTCCTGAAGTCCGTTCCAATACCCGGTAGTGCGTGAGGGCAGGTTTCCCGAATTCTTCGCTTACGATTTGTCGGGGTCTGTCCAATGGATCGGGGCATAGCGGGAGACGGATCTCACCCTCATCTTGGGGAACTTCGCCCTCTAATAAGGCGATATACCTTTTCTGGATGGTTCGGTTCTTGAATTGGGCTTGCAGGTTCTGATGCGCTTCTTTGGTCTTGGCGGCGAGTAGTAAGCCAGATGTCGCCATATCCAAGCGATGTACGATAATTGGGCCGGTGGCTTCCGGGTAAAGGATCGATAGCCTTTGATAGACGGAGTCCGCGTCTCCCTTGCCGGGAACGGAGAGCATACCTTCCGGTTTATTGATGACCAACAAATAGTCGTCCTCATAAAGGATATCCAGTTTCGTCTCCCGGTGAGAGTCCGCCAATAACGGATTCTCATCTACCCGCAATCCCTGTAGCATATGATGGAGGATCGGCTCGCATTTTCCTTTGCAAGCCGGATAATAATACCCATGGTGCCGAATCTCCGTCTTGGGAGAATCGCCCCACCAGAACTCTGCCATGGCGATCGGTTCCAACTGATGCTGGTAGGCGTATTGTAAGAGTTTAGGGGCGGCGCACTCACCCGCTCCGGCAGGCGGCGTACCTTGTGAGGTAGGAGCGAACAGTTCGCATAAGTCCTTCACCTCGCCCCGGGCGTTCAGGATTCGGAATTGTTCGAACAACTTGCGTTGCAAGGTCGCCGACCGTCGCTTGCGTTCTTGCTTCAGTTGCTCGATCTCCTGCTCAAGCCGATCCACCTTAGCTTGATCCTCCTCCAGTATAGACCGCAATGATTTCTTGGTTAGCTTGTGAGCGGCTTTCATGTGTTGGCTCTCTTTAATAAGAAGTGCGGTCTCTTCTTCCGTGAGAGGGAATTGCCGAAGTCGGTCGCGCTCCTCTTTCCTCTTTTTCATCAAGTCTTTTGCGGCCTGTAATACGAAATCGCAGTATTCGATCGTGCTTTGTAACCTCGACCGTGCGTCTTCGAGAGCTGGAGAGGCTTGCTGGGTTCGGATACGGGCATTGATCTCATTGATCTGCTCCTCCTCTTGCCGGAAGAAACCATCCGGTTGTAATAGGTCATAGATCGGGGGGACGAAGAAAGGATGTACATTCTTCCCCGCTAGGTTACCGGAGAACGCAGCCAGATAGCCGACCTCTCCGGCGGGAGTACGAACCACCAATACGCCGAACATTTTTCCGGTTTGTAACTCTTCCCGCCATTCGGTTCGTTCTTTCAGGTATGCCTGCGTCTCCTCAGCCGCTATTACGCATAGAGGATGCGGTGTATAGTGAAAAGGATACGTGAATCGTTCCGGTAAGGGGATCGATTGTATCGGTTGGGCAAACGTGTGAAACTTAGATTCCATCATTCATTTTTTAATAGACAATAAGCGTAAACGGCCAGTGCCGTAGGATCTCCCTCTTGATACAATCCCGGACGGGAGATACGATCCCATTGGATCAACGACCGGGTCTCTTTCGCGGAGAGAGCTTCGCCGACGATCTCGTTCCATGCTTGTCCGTCCTTACTCCAGTAGAACGTGCTATGCGTACCGTCGGTCACTTTCATCCGTAGATATAAAGGCGAGGCGGGAAGAGGAAGATCGGCCAATTGATGTTCTTTCCCCTCTAGGATATATTTCAATATCAAACGGTCTCCTGCGCATCCGCAGGTGATTAGGTTATTTGCGTCTCCGTACATCGTGATTCCTTTCCAACTGTCATTCCGGTTTACGATCGCTGTTTCCAACGTGTAATCCGGGGAGGTTGGGCGTAAACAAAGTGCCGCTCCGGTCTTTACGCCGGGTTTCGGTGTTCCGGATAGAGATAGTTTACCGTTCTTGATCTCGGTCTTGACATCCGTGTAAGGATAGTTCCAACTCCATTCGGGACGCAAGGTAGCACCGGTGAAATCATCCGAGAAATCGAATACCGGCACTTGTGCGGACTCGGCAAATGGCATGGGTTGCGTGCGGCTCGCATATTCCCCGGTTACGAAGTGAGGCCAATGATCCTCGCCCATTCTCACCTCTTGCAGGTAAGGTTGGCGACCTTGGTAGAAGCCGCTTCCCGGTTGGTAAGCGTGGCATAGGTAATACATGCGTCCGTCCGGTGTAGTCGTAATCGTTCCGTGACCGATGGAGAGAACCTCCTTGCTTCCGTGCAAGATCGGGTTTCCTTGGTATTTCTCGTAAGGGCCTTCCAGCTTTTTCGAGCGAGCCACGGATACGGCGTAATCGCTTTGCGGGCCACAACAGCCTCTCACGGAGTAGATGATATAGTAATATCCGTCTTTCTTGAACCAATGCTGACCTTCCATACCTTGACGCTCATCGTCACGCAGCAGGCTGAAAGGCTTTCCGTCTAGGCGAAGCCCATCGTCCGTCAACTTACAGGCCAATAACTCTATGGGTTGGTTATCCAATCCATAAGCCTTCCAACTGATGTAAAGTTTGCCTTTGTCCTCCAAGATAAATGCGTCTATCGCTTCCTTCCCAAACTCTACCACCGGGCCGTAATCCTTGAACTTGCCCGTAGGTGAATCCGCCACGGCGACACCGATGCACGAGATGTTATCCGATTGCTTCCGGGCCGTATAATAGACATATACCTTCCCTTTATGCTGATACCATTCCGGAGCCCAGAATGAGGATTTAGTCCATTCCGGTTTCTCGTCGAATACATGTCCGGTTTGCTGCCAGTTCACCAAATCGGTAGAGGTGAAAACCGGATAATAGGGGGCCCATTCCGAGGAGGTGCCGGTGATATAGTAAGTCTGATCGATCCGAATAATGGAAGGATCAGCTACGTCACCGTGGATCACGGGATTGGTAAAATAGGATTCTTGTTGCGCTAGTCCTGTGGCCAAGGAGGCGGCACAGAAGAGTAGTGTGAAAATCTTTCTCATGTTTTATCGTATTTTATTTAAGATGTTCTTACGTACGGTTCGCAAAGAGATTTGTAGTAAATCGGGTTCCGCCAGATCGAGTAGTGTCTTATACTCCTGTAATAGCTCTGGAATGGGACGGCATAACTCATATCCCAGTTTCATGCAAAGCGTTTGCACACCGGGTAATTCCTTCGCTGAAAGCATCCGGTCTAGGCAGAAGTTCAGGAAATCCACCCGTGGGGGATTCGCTTGAGGCTGTCGTAAAAGCAAATTCAATAGAAGACGTCGTTTACCGGGATGCTTGCAGACCAGAATCTCGTTTATCAATTCATCTTGTTTATCGTATAGCCATTTATTCTCATCTGCGGAAAAATGGCTACAGGCCCATAACGCTTGATAACCGATGGTCTCGTCCGGATCGAAGATCAAACCGTATAGTTCCGATTTCCGTTTCTGGCTTCCTTGCACATATCGCAATATCTCATGGATATCCTCTATGTGGATGCGGTCAGATAATCTCTCTCTTAAATCCATTTACAACATTGAATCTTATATCTTTCGATCTTTTATGCCGTAAAGTTATAGTCTTTTTAGCAAACTTTCTCTAATTCTCTTACTTTTGTTCCCATTCGTTTCATCGGCGTATACTTCATCCCATGCGTCACTTGTTCCTCACAGACAGGCTCGAATCCGAGCTTTCTGTAGATGGGGATTGCGTAAGAAGAGGAGTTAACCGTCATTTCTGATCCGGGCTGATTTAAGATCGCGGTCTTGAACAATTGTTTACCGATTCCTCTTCTATGATAAGACGGTTTGATAAAGAATAAGGAGATATGTTTTCCCTCGTTTTTTGTCGCGATTACGCCAATTAAAGACTCTCCATCGAAGGCTCCGTAGAAGGTTAATTCATTTACTAGTTGCTTATTATAAATGAAATTCTTGAAAGTTTCCAGCCCCTCTTCATCGAAATCCTTTCTTCCGCATTCGATGAAAACGTCCAGAGATAAGTCTAATGCCTTATCGTATTCATTTGCCGGTAATTGTCGAATTTCCATAGATATGTTATTCTTTTTGATTCTCTTCTAGTTTCTTATCTGCTACCAATTCAAAATGATGCGCATCAATGAATTGTCCGTTTTTGTAACAAGCCTTTCTGAAAATGCCGGTCTTCCTGAATCCAGCTTTTTCTAATACTCGCATGGAGGCCGGATTATATTCGTAGACCGTGGCGAATATACGAATAACCTCCGTATGCGCGAAATAATACTGGATGGCCTCGGTTAACGCATCCGAAACAATTCCTTGATTCCAGTATTTCTCACTAATCCAATAACCCACTTCCGCATTGAAACGCTCTACGTCCGTACCTCTCACAAAACCAATGTTACCAATAGCCTCGCCACCAACCGTAATACAAAAATCCGATATATCTGTTTTCTCCTGCGCTTGTTTGATGAAGAAGCGGGCATTCCCTTTTGTATAAGGATAAGGTAATCCATCCCGGCAGTTATCCCAGATTTTCTTATTGTTCAAATGGAAGGCTAGGGATTCGGTGTCTTGATCTTCCCAGCTCTTGAGCGTATATAAATCCTTTATTACTACAATCATAAGATGTTGTTTTTACGGGATAAGGACGGATTCTCAAGATAATAGCACAGGTGGTCATATATTTGCCCATTATACATTAACTCCGCTTGGTGAAGCAGCCCTTCGTATATAAATCCATTTTTCTGTAATACACGTTGTGAACGTTGATTATGAGGATAGCAATTGGCCGTGATCAAATGTAAACCCATTTGGGTGAATCCGTAATTCAATACGCTCTTCACTGCCTCGCTCATGAAGCCTTGTCCCCAGTATTTCTCATCCAGCCAATATCCCAGCATGCGGGCATGCGGATTCTCCCGCTTTGGATCGGGAATGATGCCAATGGAGCCAATGACTTGTTTTGTCTCTTTTGATACGATAGCCCAAACCCCTTCTTTCCCGATAAAAATGGCATTTAGAACATCGATTGTCTCCTCGATCGTTTCATGAGGTTTCCATCCGGCGTTATTGCCTAGGTTTGGATTCTTACAGCTCTCAAAAACATCAGGAGCATCGCTTTCGGTGAAAGGACGGAGCACAAGACGGTTGGTTTCTATATTCGATGTTTGTGTCATATACGGATGTTTATTTAGTCGAGATAGATCATTTTCTTGGTCATCCCACCGTCAATCGTAATATTCTCGCCATTAATGAAATCGTTTTCCTCTTGACAGAGAAATAAGCACATACGGGCGATATCCTCCGGCTTGCCCACCCGTCCGGATGGATGTTGAGCATGATCCTCCGGACGAAGCTGGTCGTAATTGTTATTCTGTATCCAACCGGGAGCGATAGAGTTTACCGTGATATGCCATTCCGAGAGCGATAAGGCCAACGCATGTGTCAAAGAATAGATACCTCCTTTAGAGGCGGCATATCCCTCGCTACCGGGTTCACTCATCAAGTAACGGGTAGAGCAGATATTGATGATCCTTCCGTATGGGTTCTGTGCATCAAGGGATTGCCGATGGAGCGCTAATTGGCGGGAGGTGATAAACGCCGGGCGTAAGTTTATGGATAGTATCTTGTCGAAATCCTCTACGCTTGTTTCCGTGATGGGAGAGAACTGACTGACACCTGCGTTGTTGATAATGATATCAATATCTCCCCACT
>OLZG01001261.1_pt1 | contig 9811 bp, 8 predicted proteins | sample 1644401 | NCBI WGS metagenome assembly OLZG01 (sample SAMEA103958119, study PRJEB25191) | human gut metagenome | biome: human-associated habitat [ENVO:00009003]; feature: intestine environment [ENVO:2100002]; material: feces | place: Germany | collected 2013/2015
TGTCCAAAGCCTCCAACGTGACCGTGAAGGAGGAACCAATCTCAACGGCGCTCGTATAACTCACTCCTTTGCCGGTTTTAAAATTACCGCCCGCATCGTATTGCCAGATCTCCAAGCCGTAAAGCTTATCCGGCTTGGCGGTGGCCAACGGGTCTTCTACGGCAGCCTTGGTCTTGGCAGAGGATTGCAGCCGCACATTGAGACCGGAGCCGGAACCAACGCCCTCCCCCGCTTTCGTACCGGACGTGCCGCCGGCAAGCGATGCGGCATCCACCTCGTCGGCGATACCCACGCAGAGCGATACCTCCACCGCCTTGCCCTCACCCGTAGACGGGCAGGGTGAATCGAGACGATCCTCACAACTTGACATTCCTAACATCGATACTATTGACATCATGATCAATACTGCTTTTTGTAATTTTATTCCTATGACCTCCATACCTGCACGTGCTTTTTCACTACTACATTTTACATTTTTTTACTTGAATCACGCTGTCTCTTTCTTACGCAGAAAGAGACAATAGGAGTATAAACGCTCCTATCCGCTGTTTTTCAAGCCCTTGGAAATGTTAATAGGACAAAGCACGTCACGCTTGACGGCTCGCTATTGTTTGTCTTTTTTAATTTTGACAAAAGATTTAAGCACTCTCCTTGCCTTTATCAGCAATTTGAGCTACTTTTACACCCGAAAACGGATATTTATCCGTCATTCTGAAAGTTGTCTCTTTCTACGTAAGAAAGAGACATTTTTTTTCTCCCTACTTCTTTATTCTCAATCACTTCTATTTTTCGATTCATTTTACATTATCGTTTTTTTTACCGTTTGTCTCTTTACATCTCACTACTCATTTAACATTTAGGACTTACTGTCCGGAAAGGCACGCACGAGCTAGCACGATTCCCGACGGAAGAACCGTGTAAAGATCCATACATGCAAACTTCATATTGTTACATGACGTTGAATTGATTCACATTCTCCCGCGTTTCGAATTGACGGTCATAGAACCGCTCACAATAATCAAGTAGGAGTTTTATATTGTCTGTAATCAGTGATTTCGTATGCTTATACAACACCTGTACTCCACACAGCCGTAGAAGTGACAGGAATGGTGGAATTAAAGTTGTATGTATCTTTCAAGCAATTACAGGAAAGCCGACGAAGCTAGCTTACTTTAAAACAATGGATTTGAATGGAAAAAATTCATAACTATGAATGAAGAAAAACATAGTTATGAATTGAAAATTTCATAGTTATGATTTTTCAGTATCAAAATAGGCAAGTAATTCTTCTATCGTTTGGGTGATATAGGTACCGCCGGAAGTCTCATGGATGATAAAGTGGGTGGTCTTTAAATCGCCAGTCTCAATCCAGATATTCGATTCCACTTCCCGATTCGCCAAAATTCCGTTTCGCTGGAGCGCTTTACGCACCATAGCGTATTTCTGGCCATGTCCAACGAGGCGGATCTGTCGGGAGAATTGATTATCTATACGGAATAATCCGGTATCCTTATCGAAAACAATCCCTTTCCGGGCGAAGAAATTGCTTAGATGACCACTCAATGCCAAATCCTCGGGGGTACCGGTAGAGATACCATTCGCTTTGTCCATTAACCAGATCTTATCCGATATCTGGAGAGCCAGCTCCAAATCGTGAGTGGACATAAATATCGTCTTATTCGTTTTCCGGGTTAGATGATGGAGTAATTGCATAATCTCTACCTTGCTGGGAAAATCAAGGAATGCGGTAGGTTCATCCAAGTAAATAACCGGAGTCTCCTGAGCGAGCGCCTTAGCGATCATCACTTTCTGGCGTTCTCCATCCGATAAGGTATGGACCATGCGGGATGCTAGTTCCTCAATGCGGACAAGGGCGATGGATTCTTCCACGATCCGCTTATCATCCTTGCTCAACTTGCCCCAGAAGCCGGTATACGGGCTACGTCCCATCCCGACCAATTCCCGTACCAACATATTCCGGATCTCACATTTATCGGTCAGCACGACACCGATCGTGGTGCTCAATTCCTTATCGGAATAAGCATCTATATCTTTTCCTAGGACCAATATTTCCCCATCTAATTTAGGTTGGAAAGCCGATAACGTGCGCAATAAAGTAGACTTCCCCACCCCGTTAGCACCCAGCAAACAGGTTAATTCACCACTATAGATCGTAGAGTGTATACCTTTAGCTACCAGCTTTGTACTACTCTTAGAATGGTAACCGATCGAAAGTCCGTTAATATGAATCGTATCTTGTTTCATCTTACTCGTTCAATTCATTCTTTCGTTTTCTAAATAATACCGAAGCCACTACAGGAGCACCTACTAAAGCGGTTACCGAGTTGACAGGTAACGCTCCCTCGAACCCCGGCATACGGGCGATCAAATTACAGATCAACGCCAACGCCGCACCTGCGAATAAGACCGCAGGCATTAAAATCCGATGGTCGGAAGTTTGAAATATGGCCCGGCATAAATGCGGAACGGCTAGCCCCAAGAAGATAATAGGTCCGCAATAAGCCGTGACAATCGCCGTAAGGACCCCGGCCGAGGTGATAACCAACAAACGGGCCCGCTTGATATTAAGTCCCAAATTGCGTGCGTAGCTATCCCCAAGAAGCATCAAGTTCATGGTCTTGATAAGCAGGAACGAGAGAGGGATCAAGATTGTCATAAGAATCACGAACAACGTCATCTGATTACCGGAAACACGGGCGAAACTACCCAATCCCCAAATCACGTATGCACGGATATCCTCCTCGACGCTAAAGAATTTAAGTACACCGATCACGGCGTTTGCCACGTAACCGATCATCACACCGATAATCAACAACGTGACATTTCCTTTTACCTTTTGGGAAACATACACGATCAGCGCCATCACGGATAAGGAACCGATCACGGCCGCTATCGATAAGGCGATCTCCCCCATAAAACCAAGTTTACTCAAGGCAACGCCCCCTAAACTACCGCTTAACAACACCACAAAAGCGACACCCATGCTCGCTCCCGAACTGATACCTAAGACCGAAGGTCCGGCCAATGGATTACGGAAAACGGTTTGCATCTGTAAGCCGCTGATGGATAAGCCTGCTCCCGCTACCAACGCTGTCAATGCCTGTGGTAGTCGGGATTTCCAGATAATATTCTGCCATGTAATAGGCTCATTTCCTGAATTCCAGATAATATGCCAAACCGATTGAAGAGGAATAGAGACTGACCCCAACACCAAATTCAAAAAGATTAGAACAAAAATAGCCGTGACAATCGCCAGCATCCATAGGGTATTTGAATGTCTCATCAGTGTTCCTTATTTAAGTCGAGAATAATAGACCGGCTCATGATCCGGTAATAAATCCGGATGAAAGATATGAAGCAAATCCGCTAGGACGATCTCCGGTTCTGTCGGCATACTCTCATAAAACGGCGTGTTCTTCATATTACAATAGATAATCCCTTTCTCCCGGAACGCACGGAAATCCGCATAACGAGGATCTTGCTCTTTCAATGCCTCATAGCTAAACGTTCCCGGGAAACTATTCACGATACGCCAGTAATCAGCATCGTCCGCTTGGTTATAGACCGTCTCGAAGTCTAATGTAACACCACCGGATCGCTCATCGTCTTTCAAGAAATAATCAGCGCCGGCATCCTTGAAAAGCTGTGCCAAGAAACTCTTTCCTCCTACGGCATACCAGTTTCCACCCCGTAACTCGCCACTAAAAACGATCGGACGTTTTTTAACCTTGCCATCCGCCGTAAGTTCCTTTAATTCATTATACCTCTTCTCAATGGCGGCAAAACGCTCATTGCCCTCTTTCTCTACCCCTAACAACAAGCCTATGAACTTGATCCATTCAGCTTGTCCCAATGGCGTAGTCTCCTTATAACCCAAATGGGGAATCAAGGGGATACCCACGTCTTTCAGCGTCTCATAGCCTCCCCGCTTGAATGGCGATACAAGGATCAAATCAGGATTCATACTCATGATAACCTCGTTATCGAAATTTCCCTCTATACCGATCTTTGCGGTTTTACCTTCTTTCAGGCGTTCGTTCATCTCTTTATTGAACAAATGCCGTGTACTGGTAATCCCAACGACCTTATCCAAAGCACCCAATTTAATAAAATTCGATAATTGCAGGGAAGTCATACAGATAACGCTTCGGATGGGAAGCTCTATCATCGTATAATCAACGGGAATCCCCGTGGGTTTCGAACCTCTTTTTACGAACGCATAATGAAACGTGGTGCTTTCCTCGTTTTGAGGATCTTGAATATCAGCCAAGACATATTGATCCGCATAGGTAAGCTTGAATCCTTGGGCGTATAAAGGCTTAACCTGCTCTTGCGAGAATGCGGATTGCTCTACGGAAGCCGTCTTCCCTATTTCTCCTTTTTCACGGATACCTGAAGTACATGATAAAGTCAATACCGATAAAAGCAAGCATCCACCCGCTATAAACTTATTCATAATCCTTGTTTAATTGACAGTTGATCATTGACAGTTACTCTCGTCCTGCTCCACGGGACAGCAACATTTATTTATGAACCGGCAGGTCTTCTGACTTACTTCCATTCTGGACGCCTTCCCGATTACGAAACCAGTGGCCAAGGTATTGTCCGAATGTTTAGAAGTTCACAGCAGCGTGGTCTGTCCGGGATTCTCACCCGGTTCCCTTTTAATCCGCCTCCCGGAAAAAGAGATAAGCGGAGCCTGTTACAGCGACAAAAGTAGTAAGAATATTTGTATACATCCGCAATTTTAAGGACTTTTGCGTTTCAAATAAAAACAGATACACATGAATCATCCTATTCACTTCGTCTCATTAGGTCCCGGTGATCCGGAATTAATTACGCTGAAAGGGCTTAAAACATTACAAAAGGCTGATATTATCTATTGTCCTGCTACACAAGGCAAGCATGGAATCATATCTCGGGCGACGGATATATTGAAAGCTATTGAGGTAGACGAATCCTTGATCCATCCGTTTATTTTGCCAATGAGTAAGGAACGGACAGATGCGTTAAACGCTTATAACGAATTGTTTCTGGATGCCCAAGCTGAATATTTGAAAGGAAAACAAATCGTGATCGTCGCCGAGGGAGACGCTGGTTTTTATTCATCTATACAATATGTATACGATAAATTCGAGGAAGCAGGAATCCCGGTAGATCGAATCGCAGGAATTCCGGCATTTATAGCGGCAGGTGCCTTGGCCGGGATACATATCGTAAAACAAGAGGAGCAAATTAATGTAATCCCCGGGACTGCGTCGTTCGATGAACTTTCGGCAAAAATAGAAAATGGAATGATCATCGTCATCATGAAATTACCGGGTTGCCAAGAGGCTATTCATACTTGTATCCGGCAGTATGCGGATAAGGCGGTTTTTCATTATTTCGAGAATGTAGGAACAGGAAAAGAATATTATACTACTGATATCGCCACTATACATTCCAAGGATTTCCCCTATTTCTCCCTACTGATTATCCAACCTCGCTAAAAGAAGAAGGCTGCCCGGAGAGTAACCAAACCCGGACAGCCCATCTTATTACGCTACATGCAATATATGCTTAAGCTGATCGATATGGAAACGAAGTGTATCCATATAAGGTTTCACTGAATTATGGTACATGATCGCTTTTGCGTGCATATCTTCCAACTCGCTTACTTTACGGTTCGCCTCACGCATTTTACAAGCGTTGTAGCGAATACCCGATACATGTCCTTTGATATCCTCGATCGCTTGGTTTCCCCGGTTGAAGATAGACTCTGCTTCTTCCGGAGCGTATACCGTATAGGCTTGGGCAACGTCATCCAGTAACGCCTGTTGATAAGAGCCGGCTATCGGGAGCAATTGATGGATCGCATGATGACATAAAGAATGAACCTCGTTTTGAAGCTTCTTCAATTCTACTTCCCACTTTGATTCACATACTTCATCCAATTGTTTGACTTCCGCTACGACACGACCGCTAAACAATTCCACTACCATCTTTTCCCATGCTTCTGCTACCCACGATTTAGTAGCAAATGTAACCTGACTAAATCTTACTGTTGACATAACCTTAAATTTACATATTATATTGCTAATGTTATTAGTCTCTTATCTGTTTCAATTTATCACACTCAAACCATTTTAGGTTTCTTTTTATCGTTGTGACATCACAAAATTAATCAAATTATTACAGATGAATAATTTTAAAGACTATTTTATAATTCTTTAAAAGTACAACAAGCAAAACGTATGATTTTTGCAAAGCTCACTTTACAAAAAGTTTAATTTCAAGCCTGACAGCTATCACAAAAAGCAAGATCCTCGCCATCTTCGCACAAAAATATCAAAATAACACAATCTTATTATTCCATAAAGGGGGAAAACCTTGTTCCGTATCATTTTGTTATTATAATAAATTAGATTTACTTTGTTCAAACTATATAAACTTACATAAAGCACATGAAATCGGACATTGAGATAGCAAGAGAAACAGACTTGCGTAAAATTAAGGAAGTTGCGACAACGTTAGGTATCCCTCGTGAGGAAGTACAAAATTATGGCAGGTATATTGCCAAGGTTCCTATCCATTTGATCGATAAAAAGCAAATGGACCAGCATAATTTAATTTTAGTGACCGCTATCACTCCCACTAAAGCGGGAATCGGAAAGACTACGGTTTCGATCGGTCTGGCTTTAGGGCTGAATAAAATAGGGAAGAAAGCGGTGGTCGCTTTACGTGAGCCGTCTCTTGGCCCGTGTTTCGGCATGAAAGGTGGTGCAGCCGGTGGTGGATATGCACAGGTTGTACCAATGGAAGATTTAAACCTTCATTTTACAGGGGATTTTCATGCGGTTACTTCCGCCCACAATATGATTACCGCTTTATTGGATAACTATATTTATCAGACCCGCAACACCTGCGAGGGATTGAAGGAGATCAAATGGAAACGGGTTCTTGACGTAAACGACCGTAGCTTACGTAACATCGTATCGGGTCTAGGCGGCTCGGCGAACGGTGTCCCTACCGAGACCGGATTTGACATCACTCCCGCTTCAGAGATCATGGCGATCCTTTGCTTGGCTACGGATATAGAGGATTTGAAACGACGTGTCGGAAATATTTTATTGGGTTATACAAACGAAGATAAGCCTTTCACGGTAAATGATCTTGGCATAGCCGGAGCTATTACCGTATTGCTAAAAGACGCATTACTGCCGAACCTTGTACAAACAACGGAGAATACTCCCGCATTTGTACATGGAGGTCCTTTCGCTAATATCGCCCATGGATGTAATTCCATATCGGCCACCCAAATGGCTCTTACTTATGGAGATTATGTGATTACGGAGGCTGGTTTCGGCGCTGATCTGGGCGCGGAGAAATTCTTTAATATCAAATGTAGAAAAGCGGGGCTTTCACCGAAACTGACAGTCATCGTAGCGACTGCCCAGAGCTTGAAACTTCATGGTGGCGTTCCGGAGAAAGAAATCAAGGAACCGAATATCGAAGGATTAAAGAACGGATTCGCTAACTTAGATAAACACATTGAGAATATGAAGAGCTTCGGCCAGCAAGTAATCGTTACTTTCAACCGTTTCGCTACCGATACGGACGAGGAGATTGCGTTAGTGGCTGAGCATTGCGAGGAGAAAGGGGTTGGATTCGCCATGAATAACGTTTTCGCCGAAGGCGGTGAAGGGGGTACGGAGCTTGCCCGCTTAGTGGTTGATACGATCGAAAATCATCCTTCCGCTCCTTTACAATATACATATGATCTGAATGATCCGATCCGTACGAAGGTACAAAAAGTGGCCCAGAAGATATACGGAGCTTCTTCGATTGTTTATACGACTTTGGCCGATAAAAAATTGCGTCAGATCGAAAGCTTGGGTATTTCCCATTATCCGATCTGTATCGCCAAGACTCAATATTCATTCTCTTCCGATCCGAAAGCTTATGGGGTCGCCAAAGATTTCGAACTAAAAGTACGAGATGTAATCATCAATAACGGAGCCGAGATGATCGTTGTCGTCATGGGCGAGATCATGCGTATGCCGGGACTCCCGAAAGAGCCGCAAGCCCGAAAGATCGATATCGTGGATGGCATGATTGAGGGATTGAGTTAATAGACAGTAAAACGATTCAAATAAAAAAGGTGCGCCTCACACATTCAGTAAGGCGCACCTTACTTTTGCTTATTTATGAATAAACTTTATAGAACCTCTAGCTGTATTTAGCAAATAGATTCCTGCTGGCAAGCGAGAGATGTCAATACGATTCGACTTACTCTCTGCCATTTTCCCTCCAGTTATCGCATAAATAGAAATCCCGCTTTCCGTTCCTTGTACTTCCAACACATCTCCATAAATATGAAGTTTCAGTTCGTTCTCCTCTACTACAGGAGCGATAGAGGTTGTTCCATTGAAATAGTCATGTGTCTTTCCTGAATATTCCCAGCTTGTCTCAGCGGGGAAATACATTTTCTGATAATTTTTCGAAATCATCGGGTTTCCCGCGTCCACGATCTCCGTCTTGCTTTCTGACATAAGCATCCAACTACCACCGAAATCAATGGAAGACGAGGTTTTCGTGACATTCTTATCGTAAAACCACTCCATTTTCATCTTGAACGTCTCTCCCTCAGCCGTACCTGTCATGAGTATCGAGACCGGATATTTATCTTTGTTGAAAGTGGCTTCTATATCCACTTTCGCCTCGGCTTTCCATGCGCCTCCCTCAAAGCTGGAGGAAGTGACGGAGAACTTCTCATAGCCATTTCCGGTATAAGTGTATTCTGTTTTCTCGCCTGCCACGTCGGCTGCCGAATAAGAGATAGCGACCAAAGTGCGTCCTTGGTTATCATTCTCCATCACGGTCTTGCCATCATATACCCAATCAGACGAACTTGAGTTCCATTTATAACTGTCTATACGAACCACGCTTTTATTACCATCGCATATATAAACATCTTTCTGTTCCTGCGCATCGTTCTTGTCATAGGTAATACTATAGTCCGGACATCTTCCAAACAAATACCCCGGAAGAGAGAATGATTGCGCCATCAATGAAGAAATACCTACTAAACAGGCTACCAATGTAAATAATACTCGTTTCATATTCTTGATTTTTTACGATTAAACTTAAAAACTATAACCTTTCTCCGCAATTCCCGCAAAATGTAGCGGTCGGAGCTAATTGCATTCCGCATTGAGGGCAAAAGCGGCTTTCCGGCGTTGAGACCTGTCCCGGTATCTGCGGTCGCAAAGGATCTTGTGCTGCGGAAGTAGCGGTGGGATTCGGTTGCGGCATCTCGTTACCTTTCTTGAAAAGCTCCTTGAACAAGCCGCTCAACTTACCATACAGATCGAAAGTAACTTGCGTGGCGGGAGCTACTTGCATATAGCTGCTCATCATTTTCACCAAGATCCAGCTATCAATAAAGGCATACTTTACTGTATAGGCGAACAACAATGAAATAATGAAAGCCATGAAACCGCTCCAGCCGAACAAGCGGAACAATCCACCGAAGAGGATAAACGCAATCAACGTAACCACCACGAACGATAAGATGACCATCCCCGTTGTCTTCGCCGCATCCTTGAGCAACGTCTTCCAGTTCTGAAAATAGATAATGACACCATCTGCCGCCGATTTATAAGGGTTTTGAGCCGGATGGTAAAAGGTGTAACCTAAGCAGCACTCGTCCACATACCCCAACGAGATATCGAGAAACATGTTGGTGAGGCTCTTTATCCCGTCAGCTCCGGGGAGCGCCCCGAGCAAACTGTCCGTAACACGTCCCAAC
>OLZG01001267.1_pt1 | contig 9767 bp, 8 predicted proteins | sample 1644401 | NCBI WGS metagenome assembly OLZG01 (sample SAMEA103958119, study PRJEB25191) | human gut metagenome | biome: human-associated habitat [ENVO:00009003]; feature: intestine environment [ENVO:2100002]; material: feces | place: Germany | collected 2013/2015
CGGGTAGCTTTTCTGGATGTTGGTGTAGATCGCCGGGGTGCATCCCGTTGCGGTGAGCATCGCGGTGGCGGCGATGAGTTGCAGTGAGGTTGTGAAGTTGCGCATGGCGTATAAGGGATTGAGTGAGGCGGAGTGGAACGTCAGAATAGCGCGGCTTCGGTGCCGCCCGGCGGCGTGAAACCCAGGTGCTTGTATGCGAGCTCGGTGGCTTCGCGGCCGCGGGGCGTGCGTTTGAGGAACCCTTCCTTGATGAGGAACGGTTCGTAGACTTCCTCGATCGTGCCGGCGTCTTCGCCGACGGCCGTGGCGATGGTATTCAGCCCGACGGGGCCCCCGCTGAACTTCTCGATGATGGTGCCGAGTATCTTGTTGTCCATCTGGTCGAGGCCGCGCGAGTCGATGTTGAGCGCCGAAAGCCCGATTCTGGTGATCTCCAGGTCGATGTGCCCTTCGCCCTTGACCATTGCGAAGTCGCGCACGCGGCGCAGCAGGGCGTTGGCGATGCGGGGCGTGCCGCGCGAGCGCAGGGCCACCTCGTGCGCCGCATCGTCGTCGATCGAGACGTCGAGGATGCGTGCCGAACGCCTGACGATGCCGGCCAGTACCGGGGCGTCGTAATATTCCAGATGGCACTGGATGCCGAAGCGCGCGCGCAGGGGCGATGTGAGCAGCCCGCTGCGGGTTGTGGCGCCGATCAGCGTGAAAGGCGCCAGCTCGATCTGGATCGAACGTGCCGAAGGGCCTTTGTCGAGTACGATGTCGATCTTGTAGTCCTCCATCGCCGAGTAGAGGTACTCCTCGACGATCGGGCTCAGGCGGTGTATCTCGTCGATGAAAAGCACGTCGCCGGGGTTGAGGTTGGTCAGCAGCCCAGCCAGGTCGCCCGGCTTGTCCAGCACGGGGCCCGATGTGACGCGCAGCTGCGCGTGCATTTCGTTGGCGATGATGTTGGCAAGGGTCGTCTTGCCCAGTCCCGGGGGGCCGTGCAGCAGTACGTGGTCGAGCGAATCGCCGCGCATGAGCGCCGCCTTGATGAAGATATGGAGGTTTTCGACGATCTTGTCCTGCCCGGAGAAGGTTTCCAACTCCTGCGGACGTATCTTGTTTTCGAATTCGAGATCGCTCTCTGTGTTGCGTACGATTGACATGTTGCAAAGATAACGATTTTGCGCTACTTTGCCGCGGCGGGGCGAAAAAAAATCCGGCCCGCAGGATATGCGGGCCGGGGTCGCTGCCGGAAGCTCCGGCTATTGCTCACGCGGCAGCTCGATCTTTATGTATTTCACTCCGTTCATGCGGGTGTTCACACGCAGGATGATACCTTTCTTGCCTTCGAGATCCTCCTTGAAGGAATCCAGCTTGAACGAGACATAGCGGTCGTAGTTGTATCCGCCTTCGTCGCCGTGGGCGTCGCGTCGCAGTTCGAGGTTTTGGTACCCCTCTTCCGTGTATTCCGGGGCGATCTCCGTCACGTCGTTGCGTACCAGCAGGAAGGTGTGTTTCGTGAGGTCACAGGCATTGAACCCGATCCAGACATTGAGGTAGTTGTTGTTGAGGAATGCCTCCTTGAAGCTGGTTTTGTCGTCTTCCAACGCGTCGAGTTCCTCCTGGGTGGTCACGACTTTCGTGCCGCCCGAGTAGATGTCCTGTATGTAATAGAGCGCCATGTTGTAGTCATAGCCTTCCACCTTATTGTTCAGCAGATTAAATGCGATGATCGCACGCGTGTCCTCTTCCGCTTTGTATGCGCCCAGGCGGCTCTTATCCCCGGGGTAGATCGTCTTCCCGTCGTCGAGCATGAAATAAAAGTCATTGTTTTCGAGTGTTTTTACCGTGGCGAAAGCCGAAAGCCTGGGGTAGTCCCCGTCCGAATCGTTGCAGGAGGTGAAAATGGCCGCAGCCATGGTCACGAGAAGAAATAATCCGAATCTTTTCATATTTATAATTATTTTTGCGTTATCTTCACTGATTAAATGCAGAGCGGGGCGGAATACTGCACGGGTATAAAAATTTTCGGGTGCCGTGCAGTCTTTTGATGGCTACACCGTTTATAAGATGAACGCAAATATGGGAATGGAGGAGCAGATACTGGCCGAGGGGTGCAGAAAAGGGGATAATGCGGCCCGTCGTGAGCTGTATGACCGCTATGCAGGCCGTCTGCTGGCCGTCTGCCTCCGTTATTCGGGCGACCGTTCTACCGCCGAAGACCTGATGCACGATGCGTTCCTGAAGATTTACGGTGCTTTCGACCGTTTTTCCTACCGCGGCCCCGGTTCCCTGCGTGCCTGGATGGAACGGATCACGGTGAACGTGGCGCTCGAATGGCTCCGCAGTCGGAACAAACTGAGCATGACGGCGCTCGACGAAGGGCGGCAGTTGCCCGACATCCCGGAGCCCGACCCGTCGGAGCTGGCACGCGTTCCGCGCGACGTATTGATGGGGTTCGTCAGCGAATTGCCTGACGGTTACCGTACGGTGTTCAACCTCTACTGTATCGAAGGCTATTCGCACCGCGACATCGCGCAGATGCTGGGGATCAACGAAAAAAGTTCCTCGTCGCAGTTATTTCGCGCGCGGGCACTGCTGGCCCGCAGAATTGGGGCCTATATGGAGACACATTAAATTATGAAACAAAATAAAGACTGGACAGACGTAATGCGGAGTGCGCTCCGGGACGCCGAGGTGACACCCCCGGCCGACGGCTGGGCGCGTCTGGAGCGCGAGCTCGGGCCTGCTCCGCGTATCTCCGTGTTGCGTAGCCAGTGGCCGCGGATTGCTGCCGCTGCCGCCGCTGTGCTGATTTTCCTGGGTGGCGGGGGATACCTGCTGCATGAAAACCGGGATTTAGGGGATAAAGGGTTTGTTATTGCAACAGCGACGGACAGCGGCAGCTCTGCTGCGGACATGACACAGGTCGAAGGGACACCGGCGGGAGCCGGTGACGGGAATCTCGCGGGGACGCTCCGCGCAGCCGTTCCGACCGAAGAGGCCGTGCGGGCTGCGGCGCTGCCGGGCGAGGAGTCCGGTGCGGGGACGGCTCCCGGGATTGCACCGGGACGGGATGCCCTTGCCGCCGCCGATATGCGGGGCTTCGAGGACGGCCGCGCCGCGGCTTTGACGTCCGGAACTGCGCCCGCCGGGAATGCGGCTGCTGAAAATGCGACTGCCGGCAGTTTGTCCGCGGAAAATGCGGTGGCAGGGGTCGAGGCCGCCGAAAACGGTTCCGCAGCGGCTGCCGGAGCCGGGGATGCCGCTTCGGCCGGCACACGGTCGGCCGTGCGTGCGGCTGCCGCGGGGCAGGCGTCCGCCACGGACGGAACCCGGGGTAAGGACGGTGCGGGGCAGACCGTACAGTCCCGCAAATACCCGGGCACGTACGATTACCTGGCCGATGACATGCAGGAACACAGGCGGCCCCGGCGCAGGACTTCGGTTTCGCTCTTCGCCGCAGGCGGCGTGACCGGCTCATCGGGGGCGACGGGCGGCGTCGGTTCCCACCTGGTGATGTCCGACGTATTGGTCGGCGGCACCAACGGTACGATGGCGCAGCTGAAATACAATTACGAGGATTATTCGTTCCGTCACCACCAACCGCTCAGCTTCGGCCTTTCGGTGCGCAAGGAGTTCGCGTACGGGTTGTCGCTCGAAAGCGGTGTGAACTATACGTTGTTATGGTCGGACGTGAGCATGCAGTCCGGCGGCGAGGATATCAGCCAGAAGCTCCACTTCATCGGGGTTCCCCTGCGCCTGAACTGGCAGTTCCTCGAAACCGGGCGTTTCTCGATGTACGTGGGCGCGGGCGGTATGCTCGAGAAATGCGTGTCCGCCAAGTTCGGCACCAAATCCGTCGACGAACCCAAAGTCCAGTGGTCGGTGGCCGGGGCCGTCGGGGCACAGTACCGCCTCGGCAATTATGTCGGGCTTTACTTCGAGCCCGAGGTTTCGCACTACTTTACGGAAACCACCCTGCGCACTTCGCGCACCGATTCTTCCTTGTCGCTGACCCTCCGCCTCGGAGTACGCCTTTCATTCTGACGCTCAGCTGATATCCCATACCTGCACGTCCCCGGGGGCGTGAAATACGTCTTGGTAAAGTCCGTATCGCTTCGGGTACGGACTTTCCGGTATTATGTCCGAATGTATTATTTTGTGGCTTAATTGTGCTATTTTTTATTGACTAATGAAAATTTGTTCTTATTTTTGTTGAATAAATGATTGTGAATTGACGCTAACAAAAAAGCACAAGCGCAGCAATCTGTGCGCTTGTGCCTTTGTAGTCCCGACGGGAATCGAACCCATATCGTAAGAACCGGAATCTTATATTCTATCCATTGAACTACGGGACCGGGAGTGCAAAGATGCAAATTTTTTTTAATTTTTACTAATAAAATGCGAGAAAAGCAGAATAATTGGCAGAGGATCGAAGCCGTAATCAAATGGGCGAACATGTCGACCAACTACTTCGCCCGTCATATCGGGCTTGCACGCGGCGAAAACCTCTACCAGATTAAACGCGGTAATAACGGCATTTCGCTCGATGTGGCCGACCGCATCGTCTCCAAATTCCCGCAGGTGGATAAATTGTGGCTGCTGACGGGAGAAGGGCAGATGTTTGCGGACGAGAAACTGCGCGGCGCCCAGATACCTTTTTATAATGTGGATGCCGAACAGGCCATCGCGCACGTCGCCCACCTCGAGGCCGAGAGCAGCCTGGTCATCCCTCAGGCGGGCGAGTGCGACCTTGCCATGTGTTACATGGGACGTGCCATGGGGGACGCCCTGCCGCCGGGGGCGGTGGTCTTGCTGAAGGCTGTCGACCGGGATGCAATTATTCCCGGGGGAGAATATGTGATTGTCAGCCGAAAAATTGTAACTTTGCGAATAGTTCGGCTCGCCGACGGGGAGGACAAACTCCGCCTGGTGGCCGGCGACCGGGAGAATTACGATGACATAATTCTGAATGTCAGTGATATAAGCTCGGTATATAAAGTTAAAGGCAAATTGATAATAAACAGTTGAGAATATGTTTTCAGGGATCGTGGAACGCATGGCGGAGGTCGTGGACATCCGTACCGACCGTCAGAATAAGGATTTTACGCTGCGCGCGGACTTTTGCCGCGAGTTGAAAATCGACCAGAGCATAGCACATAACGGCGTATGTTTGACAGTTGTGGACATCCGCGATGATACGTATACGGTCACGGCGATGAAGGAGACGCTCGACAGGAGCAACCTCGGCCTGCTGGCTGTGGGCGATCTGGTGAACCTCGAACGCTCGATGAAACCCGATGCGCTGCTCGACGGGCATATCGTCCAGGGGCATGTCGACCAGACGGCCGTATGCACGGCCCGCGAGGACGCCGACGGCAGCTGGTACTATACGTTCGCCTACGAACCGCAGGGCGGTGGGCTCTGTACCGTGGAGAAAGGGTCGGTGACGGTCAACGGCGTGAGCCTGACGGTCTGCGACTCGAAGGAGTCGTCGTTCCGCGTGGCGATCATTCCCTATACGTTCGAGCATACGAATTTCTGCCGCATCGGCGTGGGTTCGGTCGTGAACCTCGAATTCGACATCGTGGGCAAGTACATCGCCCGTCTCATGCAAAATTATACGAAGTAAGCCTTATGGTATACATCAAAACCAAAGAGGGCGCATCGCTGTGGATCGCGCTCCTCGCAACGGCCATTGTGGCCGGGACGATGACGCTGCTCGATGCGGTGTGGTGGGTGACGCTGTGCGTCTGCGGCGCCGTCTTTGTCGTCGTGGCGCTCGTGGCGCTGTTCATCATCCGCAAGTATGTGGCTTACAAGCTCAAACCGATCTATTCCATCGTGCTTTCGCGCGACGTGCATACGCACGAGATTTTCTCCGAGCTGAAGGACAAGCACGTCGAGAATATCGGCGAGGAACTCACGGCGTGGGCGGATACGAACGACAAGGAGATCGCCCGCCTCAAGGAGACCGAGCAGTTCCGCAAACAATACCTGGGCAACGTGGCGCACGAGCTCAAAACCCCGATCTTCAATATCCAGGGGTATATCTCGACACTGCTCGACGGAGGCTTGGAGGACGAGCTCATCAACCGCAAATACCTCGAGCGGGCCGAGAAGAGCATCGACCGCCTGATCAATATCGTCAACGACCTGGATACCATCTCCAAGCTGGAGAGCAACATGAACCGCCTCGAAATGGAGAAGTTCGACATCGTGGCGCTGACGAAGGAGATCGCCGAGCAGGCCGAGATGGAGGCCGACAAAAAAGGCATCCGGATTTCGATCAAGGGCGCCGACAACCTTCCCTCGCCGTTTTGGGTGCTGGCCGACAAACATTACATCGGTCAGGTCATCGTGAACCTCGTCATCAACTCGATCCGCTACGGGAAGGAGGGCGGTCTGACGCGCGTCCATTTCCGCGACATGCTCGACAAAATACTTGTCGAGGTGGAGGATAACGGATTGGGAATCAGTAAGGAGGATTTGCCCCGCGTCTTCGAGCGATTCTACCGTACCGACAAGGGGCGTTCGCGCGAGCAGGGCGGTACCGGCCTCGGACTGGCGATCGTGAAGCATATCATCGAAGCGCACGGCGAACGCATCAGCGTGCGCAGCGAACCCGGCGTGGGGAGCACCTTCTCGTTCACGCTCAAAAAAGTCAACCTGCAAGAACTGAATAAATGATACGACCGTTAAGCATCGTTTGGAATTTCGACCCGGTGTTCTTCTCCATCGGGTCGCTCGACATCCGCTATTACGGATTGATGTGGGCGCTGGCAATCCTGATCGGCGCCAAGTTTTTCGATAACTTCTGCAAGCGTGAGGGGCTTCCGCCGAAGGTCTCCGAGTCGATTTTTATATATGGTACGCTGGCGACGATCATCGGGGCGCGGCTGGGGCACTGCCTCTTCTACGACCCGATGGAATACCTCAGCAAGCCGTGGACGATCATCACGGGTTTCCGGGACGGCGGCATGGCCAGCCACGGCGCTGCCATCGGCCTCTTGATCGGCCTCTGGCTGTTCTCGCGCAAGAACAAGCTGCCCTATATCTGGTCGCTCGACCGCATCATGATCGCGGTGGGCATCGGCGGTGCCGTCGTCCGGCTGGGCAACCTGTTCAATTCGGAGATCTTCGGCATGGCCACGACCCTGCCGTGGGGCTTCGAATTCGTCCGCTCGGCCAAGTGGGTGAACGAATTCGCCCCCGCGGCGGTACACCCGACCCAGATTTACGAGGCGCTTTGCTACCTGATCACCTTCGGCATCCTTTGCTGGCTCTATTATGCGAAGGACATCGCGCGGCGCCGTCCGGGCATCCTGTTCGGCATCGGGCTGCTCGGGATTTTCCTGACGCGCTTCTTCATCGAGTTCATCAAGACCGAGCAGGAGGCGTTCGAACAGGGATGGGTGCTCGATATGGGGCAATGGCTGAGCATTCCGTTTATCGTGCTGGGTATTTACATGATTTACCGGGGGCTGTCCGAGCCCGAAGTTACCCCCGCCCCGGTGCCGAAAGCCCCGGCAGCAACTCCAAAAAAGAAGAAACGATGAGCAATTACCCGATGGTCGATGAAGTGAACCGCCTTGTCGGCAACCTGCTTGCCGCCGGCAGCGGGGTGTTCCTGCCCGGCGTAGGGTCGCTCTTTGTCGAGCGGCGCGGTGCCAGGCGGCTTTCCAAACGCTCTGTCCAGCCTCCTTGCCGCGTGGTATCCTTCTCTTCGCAGCAGCAGGGGGTATCGCTTGCCGATGAACTGGCACGTACGCTGCACTGCGACGCTGCCGGAGCACAGGATGTTTACGACCGCTGGCTTTCCCGCACGCGCGAGGGCGACGTGCTGACCATAGAGGGCGTCGGCGTGCTCAAATTCAAGAATTTTACGCTTGCACCCGCGTTCGACAGGCTGCTGAACCCGCAGGGGCACGAGCCCGTGCGGATCAAGCCTGCCCGCCGGTTGGACTGGGCGCTGTGGGTCGGCATCGCGGCGATCGTGATTGCGGCGGGTTTCGGCGGCGCCGAATTCCTGCGCATCAATTCTTCCGATATTCCGGAACCCGGTGCGGCCGCCGAAGTTGCGCGCACCTTGCCCGCCGCGGATGCGGGGATTCCCGCCGATTCGTCCGCGACGGCCGGTGTGACGGACGACGGGACTGCGACGGCAGTTGCGGGAACGAAGGCTGCGGAAACCGACGTTGCCGGGAGCAGTGCTGCGGGTGCGGCCGGGACGGCGGACAGCGCCGGTGACCGTGCGGATGCAGCTGTAACCCGTGCGGATGCCAAACCTGCCGGACTGCGTCCCGGGTCGGCGGCACGGGTCTCCACGGAGCCTGCATCGCTCGTTTCGGGACACCGGTATGTCGTGTTGGGGGTTTTCAGTACGCCGGAAAATGCGGCCCGTGCCGCCGCGGATGCCGAAGCCAGGGATGCATCGGTACGCTGCGGGGTCTACCGTTTCGGCAATAAATTCATGGTTTCACCTTTCGAGGCGCCCGATGCGGAGGCATGTACGTTGTTCATCCGTAATTATAGCGACCGTTTCCCCGGGCTGTGGACTTACACTGCCCGTTGATGCGTCTTTCCGAGCTGATAATCCGTTTCATCGACTGGTTCTACCGCCGGCCTGTTTCTGCGCTATTGCCGCGCCAGACGTTTCGTTATGCCGTTTGCGGCGGCGCGAACGTGGTTTTCGGCTGGGGATGCTATTTTCTGCTCTATAATTTCGTGCTCGACAAGGAGCTGCTCGACCTCGGTTTCATCGCGGTTTCCCCGCATGTCGCGGCGATGCTGATCGTTTTTCCGCTGACCTTCTTCACGGGGTTCTGGCTGAACCGCCATGTGGCGTTCCGCCGTTCGCCGCTTGCCACGGGGACGCAGCTTTTCCGCTACCTCCTCTCCGTCGCCGGCTCGGTGGTGGTCAATTATCTCTTCCTGAAATTCTTCGTCGAGTTGTGCGGGTTTTGGGCGACGCCTTCGCAAATGATGGCCTCGCTGGGGACGATGGTGTACAGCTACCTGGCCGCCAAGTATTTCACTTTCCGCAACGCCGTCCGCGAATAACCGCGGGGCCGGGCGTGTCAGCCTTTCCGGTTCTCCTCCTTGAGTTTCTGCAGTTCGTACATCCTGTCGCGGAATTTCGCGGCGGCGAGGAAGTCGAGCGATTTGGCCGCACGTTCCATGTCCTCGCGCGCCTTGTCGATCAGCGTGTCGATGTTCTCGCTTGCGACATAGGTCTTCTGTACGTCCGCGGCGGCCATGTAGTGGTCTTCGGCGAGCGGGTAGGCCGCCGCTATCTCCGGGACGTCGGTGCGCGCGGACAGCAGGGTGCTTTGCCCCGTGCCGCTTTTTTGCGCCCGGCGCGGCAGCATGCCGTGCTCCATGTTGTAGCGCACCTGTTTCTCGCGCCGGCGGTTGCTTTGCTCGATGGCGAAGCGCATGGAGTCGGTGCAGGTATCGGCATAGAGGATCACGTTGCCCTGCGAATGGCGTGCGGCACGTCCCGCGATCTGCGTCAGCGACCGCACGTTGCGCAGGAAGCCCTCCTTGTCGGCGTCGAGGATCGCCACCAGCGCCACTTCGGGCAGGTCGAGGCCTTCGCGCAGCAGGTTCACGCCCACCAGCACGTCGAACATTCCGGCCCGCAGGTCTTCCAGAATCTGGATGCGTTCCAGCGTATCCACGTCCGAGTGGATGTAACGGTTGCGTACACCCACCCGGTCGAAGTATTTCGAAAGTTCCTCGGCCATGCGTTTGGTGATGGTCGTCACGAGCACCTT
>OLZG01001269.1_pt1 | contig 9758 bp, 9 predicted proteins | sample 1644401 | NCBI WGS metagenome assembly OLZG01 (sample SAMEA103958119, study PRJEB25191) | human gut metagenome | biome: human-associated habitat [ENVO:00009003]; feature: intestine environment [ENVO:2100002]; material: feces | place: Germany | collected 2013/2015
TATAAGGACCTGAGAGTTTTAGAGGTTCCGATTCCTCCGATGGAAACGCAGCAAGCGGTAACGAAGGAGTATCTCGAAGAACTGCAAAACTATAGGGAGACCGTAGCTGCGGCTGAAAGGCGTTCCGAGCCGGAACGGCACGGGCGAAGCGAAGATCGGCCCGTCGTAGCAGAATGTGTGGTATTCGCCGTTTTCGCCGTTGGGGTCGACGCCCGCAGGCAGCGAGGCGATGAATGCGGGGTCTATCTCGCGCCCGACGGCGTCGGCGCCAAGGCTGTCGGCCATCGTGGTGACGATGACCGTCCTGAGCCCCGAGGCAAGGAAGTCGTGCATCACGTCGCTGGAGGATTTTCCCCAGAGCGGTTCCGCGATCCCGATGCCGTGGGGTGCGAGTTTCTGCTCGCGGTATTTGCGTACGTCGTGCAGGAAGATGTCCCCGAAGATGAAACAGGTTACGCCCTGCGCCTTGAAATGCTCCACGGCACGGAACATGGCAGCCCCGTAGTCCTCCATATTGCCTTTCGGGGTGAGGTCGACGATGTGCAGGGGGATGCCGATACTGTCGGCCTGTGCCTGCAGCAGGGCGGTCGGGATGCCGTGCATGGTCGAACGGTGCGTGTCTCGGTTTACGGTCGTCAGCAATGCGACGATTTCGTATTTGCCCGACTGCATCGCCCGCAGCAGGGCATGGGCGGAGTCCTTGCCGCCGCTCCAGTTGAAAACCGCCTTTATCCGTTCCATGTCACATGTCCGGCGTTGTGGAAGAATCCGCAGACGAGGGTCAGGTATTCGGGCAATTTGCCGTCCGTGCCCCATTTCAGGTCGATGCCGAAGAGCTCGGCGGTAGTTTTGCCGATGTCGAATCCGCAGGCTTCGAGCGACGGGCGCACCAGTTCGGGGTGTCGGCAGGGCTTTCCGTCGGGACGTGTGCAGGTGCCTTCGGGGCAGTGGAGGCATGTCCCGACGTAGGCGAACGAAAGGCCGCCGTACTGCCGTTCCATCCCGAGCAATTGCTGTTCGAGGCGTCTGCGTTCGGGCAGGATCAGCCGTCCGGCTTCCGAAAAGGGAAGCCCCTGCTTTTGCGGAACGATTTTCGTAACGGTGAGCAGTGCCGTGGCGTAGCCGGAAAGGTACCTCCCGACGCTGAATCCGAAAGGGGGGCATCCCCAGCTGCGCCCGTAATTGGGGCAGGCGAGGCAGTAGCCCCCGATCCGTTCGGCATCGCGGAAACGGGCGATGTAATCGGCAGCGGGAAGTTCCGCCGAAAAATCCCGGGCCGTATATGGAAGCGAAATATCCACGAGGTAAAAATAGCGGTTTTACCGTGCCGTGGTGCCGGTTTGTGAAAATAATCCGGATTTCCGGACAATTTTTCGGAATAATCCGCTATATTTGCTTCAGATTTGGTTCTCCGCTCCCCGTCGCGGGAGGGTGTGAAAAGGGAATCGGGTGCAAATCCCGGACAGTCCCGCTGCTGTGAAGCCCCGTGACGTTCCGAATATCTCAGCCACTGCCCCGCGGGGCGGGAAGGCTTCGGGACAGGGGTCAGTCAGAAGACCTGCCAGATCGATTCGTTGTCGGAAAGCCCCGCGGACTGGGCGTCTGGTTTCGGTCGTATGATGCTTTGGGATTTTATGCAATCGGCGTTTTGCAGGGATTACTGTCCTGTTTTTCGATGCAAGGTTCAGGCGCGCGGCCGGGCGGAACCCGGACGTATTCCTGCAAGCCGTGCGGCGGAAATTTTGAGAATTGACAAACCGGAAAGGCATGGTAATATGGAACACGATGCTGTAATGAATTTTGGGATGCGGCCATGTCTTTTGTAAATAACGATGGTTATGAATATCGTACTGTATGGAGTATCGGCGGAAATCGCCGGGAAAATCGCCGGGAAATACGGCCTTAAACTGATAAGTACACCCGATAAGTTCCAGCCTTCGGGAACCGTGGTGCTGGTGCCGCCGATGGGCACCCCGCGGCAGTTGCTCGCCTTCTACAATGCCATGCTGCGCCATGAGGACGACGTCGATGCGGTGATCGTCTGCGGTATCGAATCCTGCGAGGCGGCCAGCACGGTGCAGTATTGCACGCCCCCGGGGAAATTCTTCTCGCTGGGCGGTGACCTCGAACCCGAAGAACTGGAGTCGGAGTTGTACGTGATCCTCGATTCCCTGTTTGCGGAAGGCAACCAGATCAATTTCTAAGTCCCGGGGGCAGGTATCGCCGCAGTTGCGGTGCACCGTTCCCGGCCGGCATAATCCGGGATTATATCCTCCCGTGCGCGGGCGGAACTGTTGCGTAATTTCTGCGTGCCGGGCCGTTTCGGGTATGGGTGTCCTGAGGTCGGTGCGGGACGCCGCATGGGGTTATACCCGCGTGCAGCGTCGTGCGGCCGTGGTGCCCGGCATGTCTGCTGTGGGCATTATTTTCATGATGCCAGAATTTTATTTCCCCACACAGTGCTTTGAAAAGATGTGTTTGAGCACCTCTTCGGAGGCTAACGCATTGCGTCCCGTGACACTGCCGACATGGTGGATGACCTGGCGGATTTCTTCGCTCAGCAGGTCGGTCTGAAGGCCGCTGCCGAGCCCGTCGAGGGCCCGGCGGAGCGCATTGCCTGCGGCCGTGAGGGCTTCGTAATGGCGGTTGTTCGAAACGATTGCGTCGCCGTGGTAGAGGGCTTCCGTATCTACAAAGGAGCGCAATATCCGGCGCAGGCGGTCTATGCCGTCGCCGTTGCGGGCCGAAATGCCGATCGTGCCTTCGGGCAGGGGGCTGTCCGGTGCCGTATCCGTTTTATTTACCAGCACCAGCAGTTTCTGGTCGGCGCGGAGCGGGAATTCCGGGGCAACGGGCGCACCTGCGGCAAGGCGTGCCGCATCGGTCATGTAAATCACGATCTGCGCCCGCTCGATGCTCGACATCGTGCGCTGGATGCCCATCTGTTCCAGCCGGTCGTCCGTTGCGCGGATACCCGCCGTGTCGAGGAACCGGAAGACGACCCCGTCGATGTTGATCCGCTCCTCGATGACGTCGCGCGTCGTGCCGGCGATGTCGGAAACCAGGACGCGCTCTTCGTTGAGCAGGCGGTTGAGCAGTGTGCTCTTGCCGACGTTCGGAGCTCCCGTGATCGCTACGGCGACCCCCTCCTTGATGGCATTCCCGAGCGTGAACGAATTGCGCAGGGCGTCGATATGCGCCCCGATCCGCTGCATCGCCTCCCGCAGTTGCGCGCGGTCGGCGAATTCGACCTCTTCCTCCGAAAAGTCGAGTTCCAGTTCGAGGAGCGCAGTGAGTTCCAGCAGCTTTTCGCACAGTCCTTCCAGCGCGTCGGAATAACCTCCCCGCATCTGGTTCGCGGCGAGCGCATGGGCCGCGCGCGACGATGAAGCGATGATGTCGGCCACGGCCTCGGCCTGTGATAGGTCTAACTTGCCGGCGAGGTAGGCGCGGATGGTGAATTCGCCCGGCCCGGCCATGCGGGCGCCGGAGGCGGTGAGCAGCCGCAGGATCTCGGAAACGATGTATTGCGATCCGTGGCAGGATATCTCGGCGGCATCCTCGCCGGTATAGGAGCGGGGTGCACGGAATACCGTGACCAGCACGTCGTCCAGTACGCGGCCCTCGTCCACGATTTCCCCGTAGTGTACCGTGTAGCCTGCTGCTGCGGCCAGCGGTTCCCGGCCGCGGAAGATACGGTCGCAGATGCGCAACGCCTCCTCCCCGCTGATGCGGATGACGGCTAATGCCCCTCCTGCGGCAGTTGCCGGGGCGGCGATGGTATCGTGATCCCGGATCATGTTATCTTCCTTCGATGCGGATTCGCTGTCCCAGACGGAGTTTATGGGCGTTTTTGATGCCGTTCCAGCGCATCAGCTGCGCTGTGGTCACGCGGTAGCGGCGGGCGATGGCGCCCAGCGTATCGCCCTTCTTGACCACGTAGACCGTACCCGAGCGTTCCTGGCGTTTCTTGTCGATGTTCGCCGGGTTGATGTACTCCTTGAGGTAGGCCGAGTCTTTGGCGAAGATCGCAGGTTCGTTGGCGATGTATTGCGTGATGTTGCGCTGCGGCAGCACGAGCGTATAGGGCTTGGTCGTGGCCGGGATGATATCGAGTTTGTATTGCGGGTTGAGCTGCCGCAGGGTCTCGATCGGGATGTCGATCGTCGAGGCGATCTGCCCGAGGTGCATCAGCCGGTCGATGCGGATGGTATCCGTAGCCAGCGGGATCGGGGCTTCGGTGAGTTCGATGCCGTGCTGGCGGTGATAGGCATAGGCGTACGAGGCGCCGATGAATGCGGGGACGTAGCCGCGCGTTTCGCGGGGCAGGTAGTCGTAGATGTCCCAGAATGTCCGCCGGAGCGGGCTATTGCCTTGTTGACGTTGCCCGGGCCGCAGTTGTAGGCGGCAATGGCCAGCGACCAGTCGTTATAGATGGCATAGAGGTCTTTCAGGTAGCGGCAGGCGGCCTGTGTCGAACGGACAGGGTCGCGGCGTTCGTCGACCAGCGAGTTGACTTCCAGTCCGTAGCTTTTGCCCGTCGAGGGCATGAACTGCCACAGGCCTACGGCGCCCATCGGCGACACGGCCGTGGTGGAAAGCGCCGATTCGATGATCGGCAGTGCCCGCAGTTCGACGGGGAGCCCCTCCTTGAGCAGTTCGTCCTCGATGAGCGGGAAATAGTACTGCGACATGCCCAGGATGCGGCTGATCGTGCCGTAGCGCGAATCGGTGTAGCGGTTGATATAACCCCGTACGATGTTGTTGTAAGGCAACTGGATCGGCGAAACGAGCGCCCGCAGCCGCTGGATGTAGACCGAATCGGGGGTCGTGCCTTCGGCCGTGCTGTCGACCAGGATGTAGTTGTCGAAAAATTCCTGGTAGGAATCCCCGCATTGCCGTTCGCGCCACACGGCGACCAGCGAATCGGCCTGTTCTGCCGAAAGCCCGAGCGTCATGTCGTCGTACTGCACCTCGGCGGGGTCGGGAAGTTCGGGCTCCTCCGGCTCGGGAGCGGCTTGCTGCTCGGCCACGGGGGCGGTCGGGGGCGTTACGACGGCTTCGGTCTTGTTTTTCTTCTTGTCTTTTTTGCGGGGGCGGCGGTCGAGTGCCGAGGCCGGGACGGCGACTGCCAGTAGCAGCAGTATGGTCAGGAGGGTTCTCATCGGTTAGAATTTGATGCTCATGTTGAAGCCGAATACCGGGCGGTTGCCGCCGAGCGAGGGCACGTAGGTGTAGTCGACCATCGGTTCGAGGTTCATCGTCAGGTCGTCCGAGATGTCGTAGTCCTTGAGGTGGGCGTCGACGTGGGCATCGACGATCTGCAATACGTACAGGCCCGCGGAGATGATGATGCACAGGTCGCGGTTGCGCCGGAAGTTATTGCGCAGGTTGCGGATATAATCCGCCGAATAGCGGCCGTGGAATTCATCGGTGGGGCCGTCCGGATATTTATCGGGGTTTTGTTCGTAGTCGCTCAGCAGCCTGTAGGCCTTCTTGAAACGCTGGTAGCCGCGGTTGTTCCAGTCGATGCAGTAGATCATCGCCGCGAAACCGCCGACCACGAAGGGGACTTTCCAGTAGCTTTTGTTGTAGATCTGCCCCGCGCCGGGGAAGATGCAGGCCAGCGTAGTGGCCTTCTTGACGTTCGACACATCGTTGGTCGAGTAGTTTACCGCCGCATCGCCGATGAAATAGATGTACGAGGCGACGGTCAACCCCAGGTAGACCTGGCGGCGGGTGTTGCTGCGGATCATCTTGGCCTGCAGTGCGTCCAGTTCGGGCGTACGCGTGAGGTTTTTGTCGGTATAGGCGTCATACTCGCGCTTGAGCGGCTTGTATGTCCTGTTTTCGTTGATGTAGAGCGCCAGCCCCGCTCCCACCGTACCGTAGAGTATGGGCAGCTTCCAGTATTGTTTGTTGTATATCTGTCCGTAGCCGGGCAGGACGGTCGAGATCCAGCAGACCTTCGAAAGCGACATCGAGTCACTCATGAGCCAGCCTTTCTTGTGCCGCATGGAATCCGGTTCGGTCTTGATGCCGGCCAGCCTGAGCTGCATGAGCGAGTCCGTGGCGCGGATGTCGTCCGTGCGCAATGCCGTCACGGCGAGCGAATCGGCCGTGAAGTCCAGTGCCATGAGCGAGTCGAGTTCGCGCGCGAGGGCGTTGTTGGCCAGCGAATCGCTCTTGTGGCGCAGCGAATCCGGCTTGACGAACATGCCGCCGCGTACGATGGTGCGCGCCCCGCGGTGGAGCTGTGCCTCGGCGGGGAGCCACAACATGAGCGCCGCGAGCATCGGCAGCAGGTGTCTGAACCGGATACTTCCCATATTATTTAATGCGTCCCGAAAACCGTTCGATGAACTGTTCGATATCCTTGTCGTCGCCGAACCCGATGACGATGCGTCCGCCGCCGTTCTTCGAGCGCTTGATGCTGATGTCCTGCGAGAAGAACTTTTCGAGTTGCTCCACCAGCCGCGAATAGCTTTCGGGATACTCCTCGTCCTCCACATTCTGTGCCGCTGCGGCCGGTTGTTCGGTGAGCGAGCGTACCAGCTCCTCGGCCTGGCGTACCGAAAGGCCTTTCTTGATGATGCGTTTGAGCACGCGTACCTGCATCCCGTCGGGGGCGCCGGCGATGGCTTTGGCGTGCCCCATCGAGATGAGCCCCTCCTTGAGCGCCAGCTGCACCTCGTCGGGCAGCTTGAGCAGCCGCATGTAGTTCGAGATGGTCGAGCGTTTCTTGCCCACCTTTTCCGAGAGGGCGTCCTGCGTCAGGTTGCACTCGTCGATCAGGCGCTGCATTCCGAGCGCGATCTCTATGGCATTGAGATCCTGGCGCTGGATGTTCTCCACGAGGGCCATGGCGTGCAGGTTCTCGTCGTCCACCTCGCGGATATAGGCCGGGAGGCTCGTCAGGTCGGCGCGCTGCGCCGCACGCCAGCGGCGTTCGCCGCTGATGATGATATATTTTCCGTCGCCGGATTTCTTGACCGTGATGGGCTGGATGACCCCCAGCTGGCGGATCGAGTCGGCCAGTTCGTCGAGCGCCTCCTCGTCAAACTGCGTACGCGGCTGCGTGGGGTTGGGAATGATCTCCGTGATGTCGATCTCGGACATCTGGCTCATCGGCTTGAGCTTGGCGTCGACGGCGTCGGTGCCGAATATGGCGTCCAGTCCGCGCCCTAATCCCTTCGGTTGTTTCATTTCGGTATGTTATTTTCTCGGTTTGCGGTTGCGCTTGAGGAATTCCCGGGCCAGCGTGAGATAGTTCTCCGAGCCGACGGCGCCCGCGTCGTAAAGCATGACGGGCTTTCCGTGCGAGGGTGCTTCTCCCAAACGGATATTGCGCTGAATTATTGTGTCGTAAGCCAACGGCCCGAAATGTTCGCGCACCTCGTTCACGACCTGGTTGTTCAGGCGGTTGCGCATATACATCGTCAGCAGGAAACCCTCGATGTCGAGCGCCGGGTTGAGGCCGCTCTTGACCTTGCGGATGGTGTTCAGCAGCTTCGAAAGCCCTTCGAGGGCGAGGTATTCGCACTGCACGGGAATGAGCACCGTGTCGGCGGCCGTGAGGATATTGACGGTGGTATAACCCAGCGAAGGGGAGCAGTCGATGAAAATGTAGTCGAACCTTTCGCGCACGGCGTCCACGATGCGCTTCATCACATGGTGGGCGTCCTCCAGCTTGGGCAGCTCGGTGTCGGCTGCTACCAGGTCTATCGACGACGGCAGCAGCCACAGGTTCTTCACGTCGGGGCTTTGCAGGATAACCTCCTCGGGCTTCCTGAGGCCGGCGATACACTCGTAGATGCCTTCGAGGTTTATGTCGAAGCCCAGTCCGGAGGTGGCGTTGGCCTGCGGGTCGGCGTCGAGCAGCAGCACCTTCTTGCCCAGCAGGGCCAGCGATGCCGCGAGGTTGATGGCCGTTGTGGTTTTGCCCACGCCGCCTTTCTGATTCGCTAAAGCGATAACCTTTGCCATGTTTCAATCGGGTTTATAATCGGGCAAATTTAATGATTTAAAATGGAAATCCATAACCGTAACCGAAATTTGCTTATCTTTTCGGAAAATGGGCTGCGCCCCTGCCGGAGCAAATAAATTTGCTTTTGCCCTTGACTTGCACTATCTTTGGACTCGGAACGAATTGATAGTAACAGCCTATTATGACAGAAAAAAAACAGGGGGCTCCCGTTCGGGAACCCATGCCCGCCGGAGAGCCTGCGAAGGCGGCGGGCAATAAGGCGGACAATAATAAGATATGGCACTACAACGGAAAATTCCCCGTGGTGGTGGACTACCTGGTTTTCTTCGGCATCTTCCTGCTGGCGCAGGGCCTGGGGACTGCCGTGGCATGGCTGGCGGGGTGCAAATGGCCCGATCCGGAGCTGCTGGCCAGCCCCGACGAGGCGATAAGCACGGCGGAGCAGATCGCCGCCGGGCATTTCAATGCCGTGACCTATTTCGTGTCGATGTCCGTGACGCTCGCGGGATTCCTCTTCTACCGCAGGCGGAGGCACGGCCCTGCGGTCGTGGCGCGTTTCTCCCGGCGCGGGCTGAATCCCGTGCTGCTGCTCTGGGGGGTGTTCTTCATGCTCTCGACGTCGGTCGTGCTGGAGCCGTTGCTGAGCCTGATGCCCGAGGTGCCGAACGTCTACGGGCGCGGGGCGTGGGCGATCGTGACGGTCGTGGTGATGGCCCCGCTTTTCGAGGAGGTGATCTTCCGCGGCGTGCTGCTCGAATCGACGCGTGCACGGTACGGCGTGGTGGCCGCATGGCTGCTCTCGTCGGCCATCTTCGGCATCGTGCATGTCCATCCCACAGTGGTGGTGAACGCCTTTGTCATGGGCCTGGTGCTGGCCTTCATCTATCTGCGCACCGATTCGCTCTGGTCTGCGATCATACTCCATGCGGTCAACAACGGCATTGCCTACCTGGCGCTGATTGCCGGGCACGGTAATTCCATGCTCATCGACATGGTCGGCAGCCGGACGCTCTACGTGCTGTTGTATATCGCAGCGCTGGCCGTCTTCGCCGTTTCGGGTTACATGATGCTCGTGTCGCTGCGCCGTCTGAAGGCCGAGGAGAAAAATCGCGGCGCGGCGTAATAATCTCGGCAGAGGCTGCGTTAGTTACGAGTAAAAACAGTATCTTTGTCCTCCGGATTATGACTTTGCGAACGAAAATAGCGGTCGTGGCGGCTACGTTGTTCCTGGCCGGTTGCCAGGAACTGCCCGGCTATTTTGCCAGCGATACCACGCTGGCGCGGGCGGGCGGCAGCGAACTGAAGATGCGCGATGTCGAGTCGGTAGTCCCGAAGGGGGTTACGGGCGAGGACAGCGCGGCCTTCATGAAGGTCTATGTCGACCGCTGGGTGCGCAAACAGCTCAAATTGCAGGAGGCCGAGATCCTTTTTTCCGCTTCGGCGGACGATATCGACAAGATGGTCGAGGAGTACCGGCAGGCGCTGCTGATCCGCAAGCTGGATCAGCATTACGTCGACCGCAGCATCGACACGACCTTCACGGAGAACGAGATCGCGGCCTATTACAACGCGCACAAGGCCGATTTCCGGCTCGACCGTACGTTGGTCAAGGGACGGATCGTGCAGTTCGGCGAAGGGTACCGCCAGGCGCGCAAATTGCGGGAGCTGATGGGGGCGAAGAGCGAAGCCCGGCAGCAGGATTTCCGGGACATATGCGCGAAGAACGACTTTACGGTCACCGATTTCAGCGATCAGTGGGTGGATTTCCCGG
>OLZG01001275.1_pt1 | contig 9728 bp, 8 predicted proteins | sample 1644401 | NCBI WGS metagenome assembly OLZG01 (sample SAMEA103958119, study PRJEB25191) | human gut metagenome | biome: human-associated habitat [ENVO:00009003]; feature: intestine environment [ENVO:2100002]; material: feces | place: Germany | collected 2013/2015
AAAGCCACCTCTCGCGGGCGAAAGAAAAAATGGCTACCTACTTAAAACAAAATGGTTATGACGGAAACAACTGATGATAAACTTTTGCAGCAGTTCTTCTCTGACAATCGGAAAGAGATAGAAGATAACGGCTTCAGCCGCCGCGTGATGCACCACCTACCCAACCGGTATTACCGGATTTCGCAGTTGTGGAGCTTATTCTGTTTTACGCTTGCCGTAGTGTTGTTCTTTGTTCTCGACGGCTTGCAGCTTGTGCTGGGGGCCTTACGCGAAACTTTCACCAGCGCCATACAAAGCGGTGCAGCGGAACTCGATCCCAAATCACTGATTATAGTGGCAGTAGTATTGGTCTACTTAGGATATCGCAAGATTTGTTCTTTAGCATAAAGCTCATTTATTCTTGCAATAAATCCGTTTGCCCTTACAATAATTTAGTTAGCCCTTGCCTGCATTTTGCAGGTCAAGGGCTAATTTTTTTTAACTGAGCAAACATTTCTCATCAATAAATTGTATCTTTGTCGACTCAATTAGAAAAACTAACTAAGCGTAAGAAGTTTTGAGAAGAATATTATTCATCATATTATCATCCGCATTATTCTTTATAGGAAATATTCACGCGCAAGTCGCCACCAGTGACTCGCTCGTGATGCATTATCTACAACAACAAGGCATTCCGGTTACCGCCAACAATGAAGTAAAGCTTCTGATGAGCGGACGGGAGAAGTTTCTGGATCTCTTCGAAGAAATACGCCACGCCAAACATCACATTCATCTGGAATACTTCAATTTCCGCAATGACTCCATAGCCAATGCCCTATTCGACTTACTGGCTGAAAAAGTACAGGAAGGTGTGGAAGTCCGTGCTCTCTTCGACGCTTTCGGTAACTGGTCTAATAACAAACCATTAAAGAAACATCACCTGAAAGCAATCCGTGACCGGGGCATTGAAATAGTGAAATTTGACCCGATCACCTTCCCATGGATCAATCATGCCATGCATCGAGATCATAGGAAAATCGTAGTGATTGACGGCAAAATAGGATATACCGGTGGTATGAATATAGCCGACTATTACATTACGGGACTGCCCAAAATCGGTCAATGGCACGACATGCACATGCGTATCGAAGGAGATGCCGTGCGCTATCTGCAAGGTATTTTCCTCACGATGTGGAACCAGGAGACTAAACAGCACGTCGGTGGCCCCGTTTACTTTCCTGATATACCGCAACTCCCCGACAGTATAGCCGAAGAAATAGCCATAGTAGACCGTACACCGAGGGAAACTCCCCGCTCCATCAGTCACGCTTATGCAGCATCCATTGGAGCTGCGCAACACAGCATACAGATTGTGAACCCCTACTTTGTACCGACCAAATCCATCCGGAAGGCCATTAAATATGCATTAAAAAAAGGTACTGAAGTGGAAATCATGATACCTGCCGTTTCTGATATTCCTTTCACCCCGGAAGCATCCTTCTATATCGTACACAAGCTGATGAAGAAAGGGGCAAAAGTTTATCTCTTTAACGGAGGCTTCCACCATTCCAAGATTATGATGGTAGACCGGAATTTCTGTACTGTGGGTACAGCCAATCTGAATAGCCGCAGTCTGCGATATGACTTTGAAACGAATGCGTTTATTTTCGATCCTACAATCACTCACCAGTTGAATGATATGTTTGAACGGGATAAAAAGAATAGTACGCTATTGACTCCCGAAGTTTGGAAAAAGCGTTCAGGATGGAAGAAGTTTGTAGGTTGGGTGGGTAACTTAATGACACCGTTCCTTTAATTATACCTCCGTTCCTCTAATTTTTAATTGAAAATTATTCTATGCTATCTGCCGAAGTTTAGTTACCTTTGGCGAGGCAAAAAAAGGTTGCCCCTTTTGTTGTTTATAATTCGTAATCTGCAATCATGAAACAATATTTAGACTTGCTCAATCGGGTATTAACCGAGGGCGTACACAAGGAAGACCGTACCGGAACCGGTACAATCAGCGTATTCGGACACCAGATGCGTTTCGACCTCTCCGAAGGCTTCCCGCTGCTGACGACCAAAAAAGTATTCCTGAAAGGCGTGATCCACGAATTGCTGTGGTTCCTGGCGGGCGATACCAATATCAAGTACCTCGTGGACAACGGCGTCCATATCTGGGACAACGACGCTTTCCGCTATTACAACGAACTCTGCGTGCGCCATGGCGTGCTGCCCGTCGACCGGGATACGTTCCTGCGTGCGGCACAGGACGGTGTCGAATCGCCTGTCGAAGGGTATCGGTTCGGCGACCTGAACCATGTGTACGGCTATCAGTGGCGCAGCTGGCCCAAGCCCGACGGGCGCTTCATCGACCAGATCGCGCAGGCGGTCGAACTGATACGGCACAATCCCGAGTCGCGGCGCATCATCGTCTCGGCCTGGAATGTCGCCGAGATCGGGGACATGGCATTGCCGCCGTGCCACGTGTTGTTCCAGTTCTATGTGGCCGGAGGGAGGCTCTCGTGCCAGCTCTACCAGCGCAGTGCCGATACGTTCCTCGGCGTGCCGTTCAACATCGCCTCCTATTCGCTGCTCACCCTCATGATGGCCCAGCAGACGGGACTCGAGCCCGGCGAATTCGTTTGGACCGGCGGCGACTGCCACGTCTACGACAACCACATCGACCAGGTGTTGGAACAGCTGAGCCGTACGCCGTACCCGTATCCGCAGATCCGCATCAGGAAGGCCGATTCGCTGTTCGACTACGATTACAGCGATTTCGAAATCGTGAATTACCAGCATCATCCGACCATCAAGGCACCGGTGGCGGTCTGAGGTTGTTGCCGCCGTCTGGCGCGTCTGCGCCAGACGGTAGACTACTGACCCTAGTTCCGACTTCAAGGAGTGAGTGAAATGGAGCACGATAGTAGCCGCAGTGGCTATCACGAACCCGAGCCCGGACTTGCCGGGCGTGAAGACGAGGAGGATTGGGGCGACGATTTCCCCAAAACCTTCTCTGTGAATCTGATTTGGGCGCAGGCCTGTGACAAGGAAGGTCACGACGGTGCCATTGGATTCAAAGGCGGCATGCCATGGCACCTGCCTGAGGATATGAGGCATTTCACGGAGCTGACCGTCTCCCATCCGGTCATCATGGGCCGCAAGACGTGGGAGTCGCTAAGCCCGAAGTTCCGTCCGCTGCCCAACCGCGACAACATCGTCATCTCGCATGACCCGTCCTATTTCGCGCCGGGCGCCACCGTGGTGGATTCGCTGGATGACGCGTTGGATCTGGCCCGTCAGGAGGCCATTCCGGATGACGGCTTGGACCGCAGTGAAATCTGGGTCATCGGCGGAGCCAAAGTATTCGAGGAAGCGATGCCATTCGCCGACAAGGCGTATGTGACGCAGATCAGCATGCACGTGAACGCCGACACCTACGCGCCCGATATCCACGCATTGGTGGAATCCGGAGCATGGCGCGTGGCCGAGGAAGGCACGTGGCAGAAGGCGCGGAAAGGAAACGACCAAGTCGAAGGCTTCCGTTTCGTGACGTACGAAAGAAACCACGAGGAGTAACTTTTCATGTATACCGTGATGACCGTGTGCACGGGCAACATCTGCCGCTCACCCATGGCTGAAATCATTCTGCGCGCCGAATTCGGGCGCCGCGGCTTGGCTGACAAGGTCAACGTCGAATCCAGCGGCGTCAGCGACGAGGAATACGGCAATCCGATCGACCGCCGTGCCGTCAAGGTACTTAAGGAACGCGGCTACGAGCTGCCGGCGCACCATTTCGCGCATCGCATCACGCGCGACGAAATCGAACGCACCGACCTGTTCCTGCCGATGACCGCCTCGCACATGCGCGCGCTGCTCCGTCAGCTGCCTCAAGCCAAGCGCAGCGAAGTGCACATGTACCGCAGCTTCGATCCGAATCTGCCGAAGCCGGCCGCGGGACGTGAGGACAGCATCGACCTGGTGGACCCGTGGTACGGTGGTCCACGCGAATTCGAAGTGGCGATCGACCAAATCGAAGAGGTGGCGCCATATATCGTCGATTGGGCCGAACAGCAGTTGCAGAACTGATTTTTTTATTGCGATTGCGGCATGCTTGATGGTTTCAAGCGTGCCGCTTTTGTTTTTTGCGATTTATTGCGATTTATTGCGATTTTTTTTGGGGGGGGGCTGGCTGTGTTGTGAAGTTGCGATTTTTCTGATGTTGCGGTGTTTGGTGGGATTGAATATACGGCGTTTTTGCGATGTTGCGATTGCGGGGTGTCCGGTGGAGGCCGGCATATGCGTTGCAAGGCACACTCAAGGCCGTTCGGCCGAGCTTGCGGCCTTGCAACGCATATGCCGGCCTCCACCTCGTTTTTATTGGCAGGTTGCGATGTTGCTTCGTTCTGTGGGTAAGTTGCGTTTTTTGATTTTTGTGGGGCGCCTCGTTTTTGTGGGCAAGTTATGTCTTGACGGTTGGGAAGCGTGAATTGGCGTGGGAGGGGAGGGTGAGGGTAAAAGAAAAACCCCAGCGGATTGGGCTGGGGTTTGGTGGCGACCACGGCCGGACTTGAACCGGTGACCTCCGCCGTGACAGGGCGGCGCTCTAACCAACTGAGCTACGCGGCCGTTGTTTCAGCCTTGCGACTGACAACAGATAGAAATACTACGGCAAAAACGCAATTATGCAAAACTGCGGCGTGTCACGGTGTGTTGGGCGTGGCGCGCCGCAGTTTCGCGGGAAAGGAGACGAATCTCAGTCGGTCTGCTTCCAGGTGTCGACGTCGATGTGGTGCTCCGGGTTGGCCTGCCATGCGTCCCAAGCGGACTTCACAATGTCCTCGACATTGTACTTGGCGTGCCAGCCCATCTCCTCGTTGATGCGCTTCGGGGAGCCGATCAGGTGCGGCGGATCACCGGCGCGGCGGCCCATGACGGTCTCCTTGAACGGCAGACCGGTGACCTTCTTGACCTCATCGACGATCTGGCGCACGGAGGTGCCCTCGCCGGTGCCGACGTTGAACGCGTCATACTTGCGCTCGTCGCGGTCCAGATACTTCAGCGCGGCGATATGCGCGTCGGCCAGATCGGACACGTGGATGTAGTCGCGCACGCAGGTGCCGTCCGGAGTCGGGTAGTCATCGCCGAAGATCGCCGGGGCCTTGCCCTTCTTCAGACGGTCGAACAGCATCGGGATGAGGTTCAGGATAGCCGGATCCTCAAGTTCCACCGGGCCGCAGCCGGCCACGTTGAAGTAACGCAGGCCGCAGAAGCGGATGCCATACGGTTCCTCGCAGGCGCGGGCCATCCACTCGCCGAACAGCTTGGTCTGGCCGTACGGGTTGATCGGCAGCATCGGCACGACGTCTTCCGGCACCACATCGACCGGCGGCACGCCGTAGGTGGCGGCGGAGGAGGAGAAGACGAGCTTCTTGGCGCCGGAATCGCGCATGCCGATCAGCGCGTTGAGCATGCCGTTGAGGTTCTGCTGGTAGTACCACAGCGGCTTCTCGACGGATTCGCCGACCTGCTTGCGGGCCGCGAAATGAATCACGGAATCGACGCCTTCGGCCTTCATGATCTCCGCGAGGCGCTCGCCGGCGCCCGGAGCGGCGATGTCCATGCCGTACAGGCGGGAGCCTTCGATGCGGGTGGGCTTGCCGTAGCTCAGATCGTCGACGACGACAACCTTTTCGCCGGCCTGATGAAGTGCGTGAACGACGTGGGCGCCGATGTATCCGCACCCACCAGTGACGAGAACTGTCATGTTCTGGCCTTTCCTTCAAATGAGCGGTGAACTTTGATGATTTGAAAAAAATGTCAACCATTGTTCACTTTTTGCTCAGATTTGTTACCTTTTGAACAATTTGAGTATAGCACGTGAACACGAACGCACATAACTCGTTCGTTCCTGCGTTTCCTCTATAAATTAGGGTATGCAACAAGACGAAAACACGCCGAATAATGGCCGTGAAATAGAAGAAAACGTGCCAGACGTACAACCGACAGTCGATGGCAGGCCTGCTCTTTACGGCCGCAAAGTACTGTCCTTCGTGCGCCGCTCTGCGCGCCTTGATGCGCGACTGCAACGTGCATGGGACGCCTACGCCGATACGTATCTGCTGAACATCAACGCGGGCGAAGGGTCCCTCGACGTGCGTGAGGGTTTCGTGTTCGACCAGGCCTATATCCGCGAAACGTGGGGCAATGCCAATCCTCTGATCGTGGAAATCGGCTCCGGGCAAGGCGAGAACGTCGTTGCCGCCGCAGCTTCCCAGCCGGACGTCAACTTCCTTGCGCTGGAGGTCTACGATCCGGGCGTGGCGCACACGCTGCTGCTCGCCGGCAAGCAGAACCTGAAGAACCTGCGGATCGCCCAGATCAACGCGCCAGAACTGTTCAAGGCGGCCGTCGACGGCTCGATCGCCGAAGTGTGGACGTTCTTCCCCGACCCGTGGCCGAAGATGCGCCATCACAAGCGCCGCATCGTACAGCCCGAGCTCGCTGCGGACATCCACCGCGCGTTGACGGACGAAGGCGTGTGGCGCATCGCCACCGACATCGAGGATTACGCGCTGCACGTTCACGAGGTGATGGACGAGCTGGACGGCTTCCATAACGACGGCGCATTGACCGTGAGCCTGCCCGTCGAGCACGTCGGCAAAGGCAACGCGGATGAGGCGGCCGCATTGCGACACGCCGATTTCGCTGAATCCGAGCGATTCGATGGCCGTGTTTTGACCAATTTCGAGAAGAAGGGACTTGCCGCCGGGCGCGTGATTCACGATTTCACCTATCGTCGCGTGTAATGCGATAAGGCTTGGAATTTCAGTGTTTTACAAGGATTCCTGTCTTATTGTGGCGGTGTGAGACACCGGCGCGACACGCCGAGGTTTGCATGTCGGCCAGATTCGCGTATAGTAGGGCAAGTTGTCAAGCGGAAACGCTGAAAGCGCCCCCTTCGTCTAACGGTTAGGACACCAGACTTTCAATCTGACAACGAGAGTTCGACTCTCTCAGGGGGTACGTACCTTGGAAACAAGGTGGCAATGGCCGCGTAGCTCAGTTGGTTAGAGCGCCGCCCTGTCACGGCGGAGGTCACCGGTTCAAGTCCGGCCGTGGTCGCTGGAACAGCGCAAGTTGTTCATGGCTCTGTAGCTCAGTTGGTAGAGCGAACGACTGAAAATCGTTAGGTCAGCGGATCGATGCCGCTCGGAGCCACCAGATACACCCCGGAGCAATCTGGGGTTTTGTTTTTCTCGCATATCTTTTCCGATTTACCTGCGCGATTTCCGCTCGTTTTCCAGCACAAGCGCCATCCGAACCATATCGGCGAAAGACATACGCCCATTACCCCCAACGAAGAGGGATGTTCTGTCCCCTCTGTTGCTAAACTATGGTGCAGGTAGACAAGGGGTTGACGGCTGTACTGTTCCATGATGTTGACCTCTAAACGGGTGTATCCCTGGGGTGAGGCGAGTGGAGATACTGTTAATCGGCAACACCGACTTCGTGACGAAGCAGTGGATCGAGCACGCGTTCCCCCACGACAAGGTGGTGGTGGCCCTCCGCAAAGGGACCGAATCCAGCGGCGAGGATCTCAAAATCATCGACATGCCCGACCGTGACGCCGTGTCGGAAGTGTTCTCCAACTACGAATTCGATCGAATCGTCTACTTCTCCGAAGATCTGACGCCCCGCAGCGAACGTGACGGCGATCTGGGCTACCTGCGCCGACTGCTGCACACCGTCCGCAATCGCAAGGTCCAGATGCTGATGGTGAGCGGGCCGGAATCGGAATTCACCTATCCGCAGGAAACGGACGTGCACGAGACCAGCAAAAGCCTGATGTCGCGTGCCGGCGAAGAGCTCGGCCTGTACTATGCGCGCACCTACGATCTGGAAGTGAAGATCGTGCGCTGCCCCTATCTGTACGCGCCGCAACGCAATGGCGTCACCTCATATTTCAACGGCTTGTTCGAACAGGCACAAGCGGGAGAACTGCGCTTCCATGAACGCGCCGAACAACGCACCTGCTTCCTATGCGCCGACGATCTGGCCGAACTTATCTACCGCATATTCGACGACTGGACCGCCGACAGCGAGCTGTTCCACGTTCCGAACGTGTTCGACTTCACTTACGGCGATTTGGGAACGCTGATCGCGGGATATTTTCCGGGAACGAAGGTCGTATACGGCGAGGACCGTCCGCAGGCATACCCCGCCGACGACCACGAATTGCGATTGCGGTACGGCTTTTCGCCACGATACTCGCTTCGCGAGGATTTTCCGCACGTCATCGAAGGCTGGTTGAAGCTCCGCGAGAACAAAACCGACAAGCATCCGGTATGGGATTTCCTACGCAGCCACAACAAATGGTGGACCGTGCTGGAAATCATCGGCGCGTTCCTGCTGACGGAATGGCTCCGCACTTTTACACAAGGCAACAGCCAGCTGGAAACCGTGGACCTGCGATTGCTGTTCGTGGTGATCGTCGGCACCATCTACGGGCTGCATGCCGGCGTGTTCGCAGCCGTACTGGCCTGCGCCGGCGTGGCCATGTCCTACGCGTCGCAGGGCGCGTCCTTCGCCCCGTTGTTCTACGACACATCGAACTGGCCTGCCTTCGTCATTTATTTCGTGGCCGGATCGGTATGCGGCTATGTGCAGTCGCGCAACCAGGAGAGCGTGAGGTTCGTGCGCGACGAGAACGGGTTGTTGCGCAATCGTCTGGACTTCCTGCGCGGGCTGTATCAGGATGTGCTCGACGACCGCAGACAGTTGCGCGACCAGATCATCGGCAGACGCGACAGTTTCGGCAAACTGTACGCCGTGACCCGAGAATTGGACGAAGTGCAACCGCAGAAGCTGTACCATACGGCGATCCGCATCATGCAGGAAAGCCTCGATAGCGACAGCCTCGCCATCTTCCGAGTGGACAACGGCGGACAGTTCGCCCGTCTTGTGGCGGCGAGCCCACGGTTCGACGTCGGCAGCTTCCGCTCCGTACGCGTCTCGGATTACGGTGAAATCATCACCGCGCTGGAACACAACGGCATATGGGTGAACCGAACGTTAAAGGACGAATTCCCGATGTACGCCGTCGGCGTGCGTGACCATGGCGAACTGGCCGTGATCATCACCATGGGAGAGGCCAAACCGGACCAGATGAACCTGTACTTCCAGAATCTGTTCAGCATCATGTGCGGTCTGGTCGAATCGGCCATGATCAGGGCCTTCGAATACGAGGACGTGGCGCGCCGGTCCATGCTGGTGCCGGGAACGAACCTGCTGAAGCCAGAAGCGTTCCTGCCGAAGGTGCTGGCTGCCAACGACCTCAAACACGACCATATGGGCGACCATCTGCTGCTCAAAGTCGAATGCGAGGGAAACCTTGAGGACGTGGACTCCCTGCTGATGCAAAGCATCCGCCAGACCGATGAGGCCGGCATGCTGACGGATGACGGCGTGTATCTGCTGATGAACCAGGCGGGGGAGAAGGAACTGCCGATCATCCTCAAACGTCTGACCCGTTCCGGCTTGCACTGCTCCTACGTTCCGCAGACCCAAGAGGATGCCCTGCTTTCCGAAGCCCAATCGCATATCGCGCAAGCCGACGATGGGGGTGAAAGCTGATGGGGTCGACGACTATCGCCGCGTTGATCATCATCGCCGTGCATCTGCTGGTCTGCATGACGCTGTGTCTGCTGCACCACGTCGGAGTGCTGAAAGTCGATGGACTGCTG
>OLZG01001287.1_pt1 | contig 9656 bp, 7 predicted proteins | sample 1644401 | NCBI WGS metagenome assembly OLZG01 (sample SAMEA103958119, study PRJEB25191) | human gut metagenome | biome: human-associated habitat [ENVO:00009003]; feature: intestine environment [ENVO:2100002]; material: feces | place: Germany | collected 2013/2015
ATACGTCATTTTGTTCCGAACCTTTTTGCTTCAGACCTTTAAATCCGTCACCGTATTCGAATGCTTTGGCAGCATTGATACTGAGCATGGCCGAGGCAAGCGAAGCATGTAATTTGCCGAATACCGGTTGTCCCAGTCCGATAGGGCATCCTTTGATGACACACGTCACTACACCTCCGATGGTGTCACCTTCTCCCTTGATCTTAAAAATAAGTTCTTCCATTTCCTTCGCCTTTACAGGGTCCGGACAACGTACAGGATTGGTATCTATAAGATCAAGGTCATAAGCGGTATAATTTTCTTCCAGACGGATGGGGCCTACCTGTGAGGTATATGACGGAGTGCTTGTTTGGCAAGCGCACCTGCCACTACGCGTGAAATGGTTTCGCGTGCCGATGAACGTCCGCCGCCACGATAGTCGCGAATGCCGTATTTCACCTTATATGTATAATCCGCATGCGAGGGGCGGTATACTTCCTTCATATTATCATAATCACTGGAATGTTGATTTTCGTTCCATACTATGAATCCTATGGGACATCCTGTCGATTTACCTTCGAAGATACCTGAAAGGAATTCTACTTTATCACCTTCCTTCCGTGCCGTTGTGATGAGGGATTGCCCGGGACGGCGACGATTCAGTTCCGCTTGCACGAAATCCATGTCAATGCGGATACCAGCGGGAAATCCATCAATGACGCCTCCGATGCCTTTACCATGTGACTCCCCAAAGCTGGTAAGGCGGAGAATGTTGCCGAATGAGTTGAACATAATCTTTTGCTTTAATGGTTTATGTATAAGGTTTATTCATGCCAAATCCTTTGAATAAAAGCTTTTGGATGCCTAAAGATAACAAATAGTTATGGATTTTTTCTCATGAAAAGAAAGAAATATTGTTTTTTTATGGAATGAGGTGTTTTTTACCCTGTGTTGAATTGTACCAGGATCGTACCCGAACTGTATCTGAACCGTACTTGCTCCGTACATTCTTCGGTCAGAAGTACCTTTAGACGGAGAAACTGCGGACTTGGTACGGAGCAAGTACGTCCTGGGTGCGGTGAGGGTGCCCCAAAAGTGCTTGTGGGGGCGATTGAAAAGGGCTACACCCTTTACCGAGGATGGCTACACCCTTTAGAGTAAATGGTGTAGCTCTGGATAAAGGGGAGAGACGCCTCCCATTTCCTATATAAATGGAGCACGGAAATGGTGATGTAGAGAGATCTTTTTAGAGAAAAGATTAAAAAAAGGACAAAAATATTAATGTATTGACCTTGTTTGGTGTGATAAAAAGCGGTTATTTTGCACCCCAAAAGTGATAAAAGAAAAAGCACGGTTACCCAGTGATGGGGAGCTATTATTAACTAAACAACAAAGATATGAAGAAAAATTTGTTTTATTTGTTTGCATTGATTTGCTCAATGAGCTTGTTTACTGCTTGTGATGATGATGATGATGAAGTAAGTCCTTGGATTGGAACTTATAAAATAGCAGAATATACAGCAGAGGATTATGAATGGACAGAAAATGAGACTACAAAGAATTGGCCTATGACAGGCGCCTTGTATACTGATTGGCAATTTACTGGAGATGATAATTATCCAGAATTTATTTCAGCTCTATTTCGATATTTGGGTGGTTCTATTTTGCCTCAAGTCTTGAATTCAATCACTTTAGACAAAAGTGGAAGCATAATTGCTGATTATGTTGCAAGCCCTGAAATAGCTATGGATCCCTCTTCTATAATATCTATTTTCTTTACGGGTGCTTTTCCTTCAGTGAGTGATGTAAAAGCTAATTTTGTGACAAGTGGTTTTACAACTTCTCCTAAGGATCTGGCATATTGGAGTGAAAAGAATGGAAAATTTGTTGTAAAACTGAATATTCCTGCTATTTTAACTGCTGCTACTGGAAGCGATGCAAGTGGTATGGGGGAAATTATAGAAACTGTATTGAATGGAGATCCGGCTACTGTTAAAGCTTTGCTTGGTGGTTTGTTGAATGCTGATCTTAGTGGAATACAAAATGCTACCATTAATCAAATAACGAGTTGGGCTAAAGATGGGATACCAATGAATATTAAAATAGCTGATAATGGCCATGTTCATATTTACTTAGATAAGAGTGCATTTGATAATCTGTTCACGCTTCGTAGTACAGGGGAAACTGATAATTTTGGAGAACCAGTACTAACAAATGACTTGATTATACTTTGGAATGCATTGGTTGCAGGTGGTGTAGTACCAGAAGAAGCACAGGCTGCTGGAATATTTATTCAGATGATAGGAGGATATTGGTCAGTGACGACGAACTTTAATTTAGGATTGGATTTAGTGAGAAACTAATTCAAATTTAGAAAAATAGGATGAGGATATTCGGAAGAGTATCCTCATTTTTTTATTATATGTTATCTGTGAACGTGTTTGTAAATGTATGGAATTATACAGTCCTTTTTGGGTTCTATAAATAATTCTTGAACTTGAAAACAATCAAATGTTTTTAGTTGTTTTTTTAATTCAAAGCACTTTTGTTTTTTAATTTAGATAAAGAGGTTAATAAACTTCTTATTAAAAATAGAACATTAATAAGTAGAATAGACCTTTTAGATATTCTTTAAAAGCTGTTATTTTGCATCCTTGATTTATTGTGATGTAAAAACAGAACATTATTGCCTTCGTAGAGAAGGCTTGTATTAACTAAACAACAAAAATTATGAAGAAGAATTTATTTTATTTGTTTGCATTGGTCTGTTCAATGAGTTTGTTTATAGCTTGTAGTGATGATGATCCAGACTATTCTACAGCGATTGATGGGGAAATTGTAGGTAACTATAAAGGAACATTGAATGTAACAGTTCAAGGTCAACTTTTGGGAAAGGACATTCCACAAAAAATATCTGTAGCAAAGGCGGGTCCTGCTGCTATCAATCTTTCTTTGAAAGATTTCAGTTTTATGGGTATACCAGTGGGGGATGTTGAATTGAGTAATTGTGAACTGTCTAAAAAAGGTGATACTTACACTTTTACAGGGGTTCAGAAGCTGGATGTGCAAACTTTGTCTTGTACTATAAATGCAGCAGGTACTGTCGCAAATGGTCAGGTAAAGATTGATATGGATATTGCTGCCGTTGTGAATGGGGAGAGCCAACAAGTAAAAGTGGTATATGAAGGGAAACGCCTTAATGGTTCAGAAAGTAGTGAAGCAAAGATTCTTAGTTTTGCCTTTGATCCAAGTAATGAAGCGAATGCAGTTGTAACTGAACAACCCAAGTTGGATGAAGCTACTAATACATTTACTTTCAAGGTGCTTGATGATGCTACTTCAGAAGAGTTGAAAGCTTTGGTTCCTACTGTTAAAGTTTCTGATAAGGCTACTTACTCTGTGGAAGGTGGAACTGCCGATTTCTCTCAGACTGTGGTTTATACGGTAGTTGCAGAAGATGGTACTGCTACTATTTATAAGGTGATATCTCCTAGTAAAACCTCTTTAATGAAGTTCCCTCTTGATGAATGGGAAACCGTAAAAGAAGGGAGTTATGCTGAATATTGGGCTCCTCAACCTGCCGATCAGTTAGCATCATCTAATGGTGGTGTGAAAATGGTGAATGGTAGTGCTAATCCGGTGGGATATCCTGTAATGGTGGAAGAAGCTGGTTATAAAGGAAAAGCTGCTAAGTTGGTTACCTTAGATGCGAGAGGAAATGCTTTAACTGCTAAAAATGCTCCTTTAGCTTCAGGTTCTTTATTTACAGGTAAGTTTAATTTTAATTTTATGACAGCTATAACAGCCCCTTTAAAGATGACTGAGTTCGGAATTCCTTATGATAAAATTCCACTATCATTAAAAGGAGTTTATAAGTATAAAGGTGGTGATAATTATGTTGATGGCTCTGATAAGAATAATATTAAGGATAATCTTGGTATTCAGGATGAGTGTGCTATTCAGGCTGTTCTATATGAAGCAGTAGGTGCTGATGGTAAAGATGTTATTCTTACAGGTGTTGATATCAATGATTCTGACTATCGTGTAGCTGTTGCGCGTTTAGAAGATGGCACTGATAAGGCAGAATGGACGGCATTCAATGTTCCATTTGAATATCTGGAAGGTAAGGCTTATGATAAAGAGAAAACTTATAAATTGGCTATTATCTGTTCTTCGAGTAAAGAAGGTGATAAGTTTAAAGGTGCTGTAGGTAGTACGCTTATTGTTGATGAATTGGAAGTTCTGGGAGAATAAGAGACTAGCATAAGGATATAAAAAAATCCGGAAGTATAAACTTCCGGATTTTTTTATTATTTGATTTAGCCTTCTTTATTCAGGTTAGAATGAATATCCAAATCCTACATTCAGATAAATAGGATACATGGCAAAACTAATAGTATCGAAGTTTTTCTTAAAGATATCATTTAGTCCCCAAGTTAGATCAGCATAAACATTCAAATGCTTGAAAGCTTTCCATTCGCCACCGAATTGTATGCCCCATTGGAATCTGCGGAGATCATCGGAGAAATCGTAGGTTGCAACGCTTTCACCACTGAAGTCTACGCGTGAGCCTGTTTCATCGGGAGTGCGGAGATGTCCTTCGTAAACATGGCCGGAGAAATCACCTTCCAGTAAATAAGAAAAATAAGGTCCGGCTACGAGCTTCCAACGCTTGCTGACTTTATAGTTAGCAAGGATGGGGACAGTAAGATAGGAATTTTTTACTTTTGTTTTTACGCCTCCAGTCCATAGACCTTCCAATTCACCGCCATTAGTATTGATTATCTTCATACCATAGTTTTTTACGGTAGCTTCTGTCGTCATGTTCTTTGTTTCTAGACGCAAACCTAAAGTTAATCCCCATAATTTTTTCTCGTCGAGCCATTTGGTAGCATTTCCTTCAATCGAAATGGTCATGCTGGGTACATAGCTATCTATTTTACGGATTTCCTCGGGTAAGGGTAGAGGAGCGGTACCACCAATACTAAATCCTGCTTTCAAAGAATATTCCCATCCGCGAAGGTAGGATTGTGTGATGCTTTTTGTTCTGTCTTCCTGCGCTTTTACAGATGTACTCCCTACTACTGCCAGTAAGAATGCAATAAAAATAATATAATCTTTCTTCATAATCATTTTCGTTTTTAGTTCTCTTCACAAACTAATTCTACTTCGTCTATATAGAGTGTACTACCTACTGCACCTTTGAAGTGGTCACCTTCTACACTTGAAGAGAATATGATGCCAAGTTTATATTTCCCATTTTGAAGTTTTTGTTCATCAATGGACTTATTATTCTGACGTTCAAACGGTAAGCTAAATTCAGTCCATTGGTCGGTTTCCAGTGCTTCATCGGCTTTTATCTGTGCCAGATACACAAGTTTGTCGGAAGTTTTAGCATTAGTACCGTCCAGCATGAATGAGTTATCATCAGCTTCATACATGATGGCATAGATGTCAAATCTGTCTTTCAGACCACTTTGTGGTTGACCGTTTTCAGTATAAACAGGACCAGCTTTGTACTTATAGTATCCCTTTAAAGTTTTAGGATGTTTATAGAATTGAAAACCGAAGGTGGTAGCTTTAAGGGCGCCTTCTTGTCCTGCCAATGCTTTGCTTACATCAAAATTGCCGATAAACAGATTGCCGGCAGCAATATACATTTTTACCATTGCACCAAAACTACCAGTGTTTTTAGTTTCCAACTTAACACATTTCTTATTGAATCCGCCTTCTACTTGTACTGTAGGGTAATCGGTAGGGCTTTTTGCCATTCCAGTCAATGCAAAGCCTGGATTTCCACTAGACCACTGCAGAACCTTAGATATTCCTTGTGAAGTACTTGGAGCGAACTCGTAAAGGATGTGATATGGGGTATTTTCTGCAATCAACAAGTCCTCAAAATGATAAACTGTTGGTAATTCTGTCGGTTTAATATTTATAGTATAAGTGGGTTTGAATTCACCATTTTCAGAGGTTACGGTAAATGAACGTGAATTGCCAGCTTCACTAAAGTTGTAGAAGTTTCCGGTATCTCCGTCTCTGCTATTATTAGGTTTGATAGTTGCACCTTCTGGTAGAGTGAATTTCAACTCTTGTTTGGCAAGGTCTGCACCTTTATGTACATATACATCGACTATCTTTTCATTCGCATTGATATTGGCCAGTTGCACATCTGCACCCGTACAACCATCAATGGCCGCTTCAGAATTAAGCGCTTCGTCTTGTATACAAGAAGATATGGCAAATGCCAAAAAGAAACACGAGGTTAGCGTTTTAATCTTCATTTAATTCAGTTTTTGGTTATTAATAATGTAAAACTTGGGCGCAAAGTTAAGTTTCTTTTTTGAAATAGAAGACTTTGCGCACGTATTAAAAACATTTTTTCTAAATTTGTGTCCATTAAAATCAGTGAAATAATGATAACGGAAACGGAGAGAAAACGGATAATCGACCTGATACATCAGGAAGTGGTGCCGGCTATTGGGTGTACAGAGCCCATTGCTGTGGCATTGTGCGTAGCTAAAGCAACAGAAACACTGGGGACAAAGCCGGAAAAAATAAATGTGTTGCTAAGTGCTAATATTCTGAAAAACGCTATGGGAGTAGGCATTCCGGGTACCGGAATGATTGGCCTGCCCATTGCTATTGCGCTGGGGGCGTTGATCGGAAAATCGGAATATCAGTTGGAAGTGTTGAAAGACAGTACGCCTGATGTAGTGGAAGAGGGGAAACGTTTCATTGAGGAAAAGCGCATTCATATTTCGTTGAAAGAGAATATTGAAGAGAAATTATATATTGAAGTATGTTGTGAGGCCGGAGATGATAAAGCAATAGCTGTGATTGCCGGAGGACATACCACCTTTATATATATAGAACGTAACGGAGAAGTTCTATTTCAGAAACAACATACGGCAAGCTGTGAAAAAGAGGAAGAGTGCCTGGAGCTGACTTTACGTAAAGTTTATGATTTTGCTCTGAATACTCCACTGGATGAGATCAGTTTTATTCTGGAAACAGCCCGCTTGAATAAGGCGGCTGCCGAACGTTCTTTTGAAGGCAATTATGGCCATGGCCTGGGTAAGATGTTGCGTGGCACTTATGAACATAAAGTGATGGGAGATAGTGTCTTCTCACATATCTTGTCTTATACATCAGGTGCCTGTGATGCTCGTATGGCAGGGGCTATGATTCCGGTAATGAGCAATTCCGGTAGTGGAAATCAAGGTATATCTGCCACTTTGCCTGTACTCGTCTTCGCTGAAGAAAATGATAAATCAGAAGAAGAACTGATACGTGCTCTGATGTTGAGTCATCTGACAGTAATCTATATTAAACAAAGTTTGGGACGTTTGTCTGCTTTATGCGGCTGTGTGGTTGCTGCTACAGGTTCCAGTTGTGGTATTACCTGGTTGATGGGAGGAACTTACGATCAGGTGGCTTATGCCGTTCAGAATATGATAGCCAACCTTACGGGTATGATTTGTGACGGTGCGAAGCCCAGCTGTGCGTTGAAAGTAACAACAGGTGTATCTACCGCTGTTCTTTCTGCCATCATGGCTATGGAAAACCGTTGTGTAACTTCTGTAGAAGGTATTATTGATGAAGACGTGGATCAAAGTATCCGTAATCTGACCAAGATAGGGTCGAAAGGAATGAATGAGACGGATAAATTGGTGCTGGAGATAATGACGGGGAAATAGTGATTAGTGGTGAGTGATAAGTGATTAGTGCCGACTGCTCCTCCCGCCAATGCAGCCAATATTCCCAACGTGATGCTGATTAAAGTATATGCTATAAATGTTCCATAGAAACCACCTTTCAGCAAGGTCAGACCATCATTGGAAAAAGTAGAGAAAGTGGTGAATCCACCGCAGAAACCGGCTGTCAATAACAGACGCATTTCGGGCGAGAGATTAAAACGAGCGGAAAGGGCATAAAACAACCCGATGAGAAAACTGCCGAAGATATTGACTGTAAATGTTGCCCAAGGAAAGGAATAAGGGATGATCCGTTCGTGCAGTAGTTCCTGTACATAGTAACGGAGCACACTACCTGTTCCGCCACCAAGGAAAATGTATATCAATTCTTTCATTTTTATTCTGTTATTATTCCGATAATGCCTGCAAAGGTACAATTTTTCATTTATATCGGGTTTATATTCCGGTTTTTCCCCTTAATGCTTAAAAATCAGAAACTAAACCAGTTATGCAAACGTTTGCCGGTAAATCATCTATATTTTCATTTTATTCCTTCGTTCACATGTCATTTCATCCTTATATTTGCATCACGATTATAATTCTCTAAAATAATTCAAATCATGAAAAACATGAAAGCAATCAAATTGTTCTGTCTCTTGCTCTTTTTGTTTGTAAGCAATTGGGCAATGGCTGAGAGTATCACCTCGCCGAACGGACAACTGCAACTGAACTTTTCAGTGAACGCACAAGGTGAACCGATCTATGAACTTTCCTACAAAGGAAAAGCTGTTATCAAACCTTCTAAACTCGGCTTGGAACTGAAAGATGCTCCGGGACTGATGAATGGATTTACACTGGCAAATACCCAAACTTCCACTTTTGATGAGACTTGGGAGCCGGTGTGGGGTGAAGTGAAACAAATTCGCAACCATTATAATGAGATGGCTGTAACGTTGAACCAGAAAGCGCAAGATCGCAATATGATCATCCGCTTCCGTCTGTTTGATGACGGTTTGGGTTTCCGTTACGAATTTCCTTTGTCTAAGAACCTGAATTATTTCGTTATCAAGGAAGAACGTACTCAGTTTGCCATGACAGGCGATCACACTGCTTTCTGGATACCGGGCGATTATGATACACAGGAATATGATTATACAGAATCTAAGCTTTCTGAAATCCGTGGCTTGATGGATGGTGCGATCACTCCTAATTCTTCACAGACTACGTTCTCTCCGACGGGTGTACAGACTTCTCTGCAAATGAAAACAGCTGACGGTCTTTATATTAACTTGCATGAGGCTGCTTTGGTGGATTACTCCTGTATGCATCTTAATCTGGATGATAAGAATTTTGTATTCGAATCCTGGCTTACCCCTGATGCAAAAGGAGATAAAGGATACCTGCAAGCTCCCTGTAAGTCTCCGTGGCGTACGGTTATCGTAAGTGATGACGCCCGTGATATTCTGAATTCCAAACTGACGTTGAATCTGAATGAGCCTTGTGCTTATGAAGATGTTTCCTGGATTAAGCCGGTGAAATATGTAGGCGTATGGTGGGAAATGATTGCCGGAAAGAGCACTTGGGCTTATACCGATGATCTGCCTTCTGTAAAATTGGGTGAAACGGACTATACCAAAACTAAACCTAACGGACGTCATGGTGCTACCAATGAAAACGTAAAACGTTATATAGACTTTGCAGCTGAAAATGGACTTGATCAAGTGCTGGTAGAAGGTTGGAACGAAGGATGGGAAGACTGGTTCGGTCATTCTAAAGATTATGTATTTGATTTTGTAACTCCATATCCTGACTTTGATGTAAAGATGTTGAACGCTTACGCTAAAAGTAAGGGTGTGAAATTGATGATGCACCATGAAACTTCGGCATCCGTACGCAATTATGAACGTCATATGGATAAAGCCTACCAGTTTATGGTAGACAATGGTTACAATGCAGTGAAGAGTGGTTATGTAGGCAATA
>OLZG01001292.1_pt1 | contig 9627 bp, 9 predicted proteins | sample 1644401 | NCBI WGS metagenome assembly OLZG01 (sample SAMEA103958119, study PRJEB25191) | human gut metagenome | biome: human-associated habitat [ENVO:00009003]; feature: intestine environment [ENVO:2100002]; material: feces | place: Germany | collected 2013/2015
CTTGAAATCCTTGCTGCCGGAAACTGTCCACCCCGGCAATAAATCGCATGAACAGCAATAACCGGACTCCGTGTGGCTGGTTTTCATTACAACTTGTTCCATACTTATATATTTGTTTTATTCGTTTCTAAAATATAGCGGCCACACGTGACCGCTATTTACTAAATCTGATTCTACGAGAGCGAGCTCTCGGGGAGTTCTCAGAACTTTATCCCCGATTGCTCTTCAATGCTCTTCAGTAACCATCCCGACCGAGTATCCGACAGCTTACCGTTGACAGTCACTTTTCCCTTTTTTGTGGGATGCTTGAATTGCCGGTGACTTGTTCCGTCATGGTGCGCCAAATACCAGCCGTCTTTTTTCAAGATTCGGATGATTTCTGATACTTTCACAACTTTCATAGAACACTTGTTTTTGATTTAGCACTACAAAGATAGTATATTTACTATTATCTTCCAAATAAAAGATAGTATTTTTACTATTATTTTATTCTACCCTATAAAAAGTCCCCTTCAGTACTTTATTCAGCCCATTCGCATCTATTTCCGCCTCAATCTTCTCGCACAAATACTGTTTGTTACCTATAAGGAATACTTTATTCACGTTGGGTAGCCTATTAGCATAGAACCTTATAGTATAAGGTACATCAGAGTGGAATAGAGTGAGTATTGAAAACCGGTGGCCGATGCTATCCGGACAAACATCATTCAGACTGAGCGAATACGGAAGAAAATCCGTGAGCTGTGCCGTAGTCTTCTGCTGATAGTCTGTAAAAGGATAAGCATAATCATACGAATGTACCTGACCGCTATAAGTCACATCCTGCCGGTTGAACTTGCCGGTATTGATAGCCACCTCCATATATTCATTCTTTTCTTGCTTCTCCTGTAATTCCACGTCACCGCTAATTGCTTCCTGGATATTAAAGCGTTCTTGATGAACAGTAGTAGCCTGATATCCTACAGCTGGAATATTGAGATACATAGCTGCATAAGGACGGTTCAAGGTATATTCTGCCACGGATCCGTAGACACCAACATTGAACTGAAGGATTTTGGCAGGTACAATCTTTAATGAGGTGTCTATATCGGAAGATTCAGGATTACGTATCAAATCTGCATACAGGTTAACCTCACGCAGTTTGTTTTGATCATTCTCATTATAATTGATATAATAGCGTTTACCAACGACAAAAAGGGTGCTTTTCTTGTCATTGTCATTCATTCCATTGTAAGCGGCCACCATTGTATCATAAGTATCACATTCAAGCTTATAGGCTGCATCTACAATATCCCTTTCAATACGCAGATAACCATCATCGGTATGTGAAGGCAAATCGTAACCTACGTTTCCGGAACTGAGATCCTTTTCGCTTTTTTCGTCTTCAATTTCTACGGTAAACTCACGGATCAATGCAGAACTATCAATGATTTCTTTCTCAGAATGGGAAAAATATTCATTCAAACTGACAAGACGCACCACCTTGGTACGTTCATCAACTACCGTAACGACACAAAGAAACCTCTCCAATTCATCGAAAAACTCGGAAATGGTCCAATGCGGCAGAGCATCAGCAATCTTATTGGAGGTAACGGCACTACAAATATAAACGTTACGTAGAAAATTATCATTGAAAAATGATGTATCAAACGTATAACCGAAGTATTCTACTATCCTCTTGATGACAGTTATCAGGTAAGGTTGTACGCACCGATTGCGTGCATACGGACAAAGCGTAAAGTTGTTCGTTCCAAATTCATAAATAACATCATTATTCAGATTCTTCCATTGAGCTTCTTGATAGAATACCGGAAGCCAGACAACTTCAACATCGTCCACTGAACCATAATAGCCCACCATATTGGCGGGTGGCTGGAAATAGTTTTGGTTATTGTTAGGCCAGCCAACACTGCCTAAGTCCAGTTCATCAATATAAATCGTATCATTTGTGAGGAGATTAAATTCTGCATTTCCCGAAACAAGCTGCACCTTAACCAATGTGTCCTCTACCGACAATAAAACTGCACTCCCATAAAGTAGGCACCTGGCATCCACAATAAGCATAGCGGAAAGTATAGTCTTTTTCTTCGTCACATCCAGCCTATTAACATGTTTGAATATGGCATGATTAGCCGGCATGGGGAGTTCTATATCCAGCGAATAATTGGAACTACGAGTGAAATAGGGATTCTCCGAAGTAAAAGTAATATTGAACCCTTCAGGAAGGGCGGCCAACTGTCCATCAATGTATAATTCGGTCATTGCTTGTTGCGTGATTTGTTATTCTCTAATTTTTTATATTCTCGTTGCGCTTGATTGATCCCCCGTTTACCGGTAACATAAGTCTCCGCCACTAACGGATCATCCAAGCGACTTTTAAGTTTCCGGAGTGCGCGGGTACATTCTATCAGCATCGCCACCATAGCCGGATCATTGGTGGTGGTTGTGGCACTGGCTCCGGGTGCCTTGGCAGGAACGGTATGCGTATTCTTTCCGGACCCTGCCACGGCTGCGATATCTTCAGCCGTCAAATTGCCAACATTACCTGTACGTTGTGCCACATCAATAACATCGAATATCGGCCGTAAATTCGGATTGGCCACTGCAAAACGATTGGCTACAAATTCATTGGAATGAACGATACCTTGTGGTTGATCCCAGTTGCCGGGACCAGTGTAGCCACCTGTATAGAAATTGCCAAGAGCAGACTTCGCAGTCTCAAAGGCAGCTGTTATCAGGGCGATTTCAGCAGCAGCCTTGGCAAGTCCAATAAAAACACCTCCCTCTCCAATATTTCTGATAGTAGTCCATGCAATATAAGCAATGAGCATCTTTTGAATAGTATCCAGCACCATTGTTACAAGGTTCTGCATAAACTCATCCATAGCTTCTTCTTCGCCGGCTAAAGTCTTACCTAATGCAACTCCAAATTCTTGTGCGATACCTGACATCAACATGAATGTCGCTTCATATTTTTGCTCAACAGTCTCAAATGCATTTAATGATTCATCTCGAAAGTTGAATATATCTGTCAATAACGAAACTAATACAGCAGACTGTTGTTCTGTCGATATCTCAGACCATTTATTAATCTCGTTCCAATTCTCCCTGACTTTCTCTTGCCAAGTTTTATTCTTTTCCTCTGTCTGATCAAAAGCTTTCTGAAGTGCTTTCATCACATAATCAATATAAGAATCTACAGCCTCTTTCTCTTCACCCGTCGCGTCTTCTGTTATTTTTAGAATATCCTTCTTATACTTCTTTAGCAGTTTAAAGATTGCTCTTAGATACTCTTCACGCGAACTGATTCCTAACCGATACCGCTGACTCTCTTCTGCCAATTCCGCATTCAATGCCTTTTGTTGATTGCTTAGGAATTGTTTCTTTTCATCAAGATCTTCTTTTATGCATTGCTCCTTCAGCTTCAGCTGTAACGCAAGAATTTGGTTCATTATTTCTTCCCGTTTCTTAGGCTCCAAACCTGCAATCTCAAGCTTTTTATTCAAATACTTCATTTCCAAATCAGACAAGAATTGCAGATATTCCTCCTGTGCCATCTTATCACTGGCCAAGTATTGTTCTTTCAGTTTAGCTTGTTCTGCCAAAGATTCTGTTTCTATTTTCTCCAGTTCTGTTTTAACTCGTTCTTTCCGTTCTTTTTCAGACTCGGAATCTCCATCTGGATCAGGATCCTCCTCGACCGGATTAGGTTTATTAGTCACTTTATATTTTGCATCAATAGCCATCAATTGATTGGTATAGTCCTGCATCATCTGCTCGTAGTAGTGCACATTGGCATCAAGACGTTTTTTCTGTGCCGCCCATACTTTATACGCAGTGGGTGATACCCCATTAGATGCAGCCAGTTCCTCAACAGACTTTCCCATATTAACAGGATCATTTATCTCCCATTCAAGATTCTTAAACTTCATGGCATCCGAACCGTTCTCGTGTACCCATTCGCTACGTTGGCTCAGCGCTTCCTGTAATTTAGAGTTTGCCATCTGTTGTTTAGCTGTTAGAAGAAGCTTCTCTACATAACCATCCAACGCCTGAGAGTTGTTGTTGATAAGCGTTCCTTCTTTAGTCAGTGAGGCATGATATTCCGGAACAATGGACTGAATTTCTTCTAATGCAGCCTTTCGTTTTGCATATGGTTCTTTAGAATCCTCAAGCACCTTCCGCAAGGCATCCAGTTTATTCTTTTCTTCGCTAATGCTTTTTTCAGCCTCCCTATTCATATCCACTAACTCTTTTTGCCTACGTGCAGCTACAGAAGTGCGCTGGGCATAAATATACAGTCCGGTCGCTGCGGCTGCAACGACTGTGGCTATGGCAACAAAAGGATTTAATCCCAATACTGCCCATGCCGCCCGTATAGCTTTAGTCGCGGCAGAAAAACGAAAGGTTAAAGTCTCCATTGCTGCCCGAAAAACAAGTGTGCTTGCTGCCACTGTCCGAGTTATGATATTATGAGAACGCATTTGTAGTACCAGCCTGGCTATGGCCTTATAGTCTCCTGCCAGTGCATCATTCAAAGCAATGGTAGCTATCCGATATGCAGCTTGTATGGCGATTCCTCCCCGAAGAATTGCATTGTAAGTGGTATGATAAAGAGAGATTAGTTTTAGAGTAGCATAATAGGTCGCTAATGGGATAATGAAGGCTATTATTGTTGTACCCCACTTTTGAAACCAATCAATCAGCCCAGGAAGAATCTTTATAACGTTTGTCAGCATATTAGTGCTGACCGCCAAAGCCGGATTTAGCTTTTCACCCAAATCAATAGCCGCCAATTTCATTTTATTACGCGCCTGTTCTAATCTGGCCTGCGCAGTATCACTATTAATAGCTGCCTGTTCATACGCCACATTCGTACCGGTAACAGCTGCCGTGAAGTCCTTCACCATCTCCGTGTTCTGAAGGATTACAGATGCAGTATTATAACCTTCTTCACCGAACATCTTCTTAATAGCACCGGCATCCATATTCTTATTCTTCAGATTCTCCAGTGCCTTATCCAACCCAACTATTTTAGGATTGGTTTCATCCGCTCCGGTCTGAAGTACCAGGAAGAACTTTTTCAATCCCGTTCCGGCCACTTCATCTTTTATACCACGGTAAGCGAGCGTTTCAATCAGCGCAACCGTCCGTTCAATGGGAACATTTGCCGAAGCTGCCGCCGTCCCCGCATTCCGGATTGCCTTTGCCTGACTGGCAATATTGGCGGATCCCTCTTTTGAACCGGCTGCCAGCACATTGGTAAACCTACTTGCCTGATCTGCCGCAGCACCGTATTGGTTAAGAGACAAAGTAAGTGAATCAACCGCTTCATTGAGAGTGATATCCTTAGCTGCCGCCTGTAACCGCATAGCTTCTTCGGTTACTTGCTTCAATGCCTCCTTATCTCCAAGTAGTTCCGGCTTCGCCGAACCAACGAGCATAAAGGCGTCGAGGATCTCGGCTGCCGACTGGCGGACGCGTAACCCTTCTTTTGTCATGGTGGTGGAAAGTGTCTTTGCCTGTTCGGTCAGCCAGGCAATGTTTTCATCATCAAGTCCGGTCAAGGCTTTTAGTCCGGCTTGTGACTCTTCTAATTTGTTACGTTCATCTCTGATGGCGCGTAATGCGAGAGTGAAACCGGTCAGAAAACCGACCACAGACAGGATAACACCACCGAAACGGTTGAACCAGTCCACCATACTGCCAACGCTGATAGTAGCTTTCTTCGTTTCTGTAGTAATACCTTTTATCTCCTGGCGATGCTGTTTGAGTATGCCCTGAAGATTCTGTACCTTTGCCATAGTGCGGTTATATTCTTCGGAACCTATAGTCATGGTCTTCAGCTGCTGCGTCAACTGCCGGCATTCCTTCTCTATGTTATTGACATCCTTAACAACTTCCTTGCCGTCAATATACAGATAAATGCCTCTTTTCTCAGACTTACTTTTTGCCATTCTTCTGAATTTTTAGTTTGCCAAATGTGTCCAATATCTTTTTGAAAGCCTTGTCCCCGTAATATTCCCCGGAGATATCCGCAAGTTCGGTGATATGTTTGTCGATTACTCCGTCAATGAAATCAACCGGTCTGCGGAGTACGGTGAAAGTACCGATCTCAGTCCGGTATTTCTGCTTTTTTATTTCCGCATCGGAATAGCCTTTCTTGACCAGTGCCGTTCTGATAGCCTCATTACGATACGTACGTTTTTTCCGGTTATACAAATTATATCCTCTGACTACCACGCCATTGATACGGGTATATCCACGTCCTACACCGTAATGAACGAATACGCCATATTGTTTGAATTTGAATGCAATACGATTTATATCATCTTCAGTCCCCCCCTCGGCATACCGCATTTTCTTCTCCAGACTTCGGTTTAGCTCATTGGTGCCTTTAGTCCTGAGATAAAGGATGCCTCCTGATGTGCCTATGATGGAGTCCATCCAGGTACTTACATTCTTTTTAAATTCCGGTGCTGTGACCAGTTTGCTCTGATTAGTATCTTCTGCCATAAAAAAAGCCTTTAGTTTCAGGTACAAAACTAAAGGCTGAAAAGAGTGGGAAAAAGGACAAGAATTTAGCGAACAGAGAACTTAAAATCATTGATACGGTTCAACCATCCTTTCCGGAAGACAAGCTGCGACGGATTCTTTTCACAGATTTCTTCAATAAACCGGATCCGGTCTGCCTTGATCGCTTCAAACGACTGGCGCTGGTTAGCCAGATTAATACTGGCAACTGTCTGAGGTCCTACGATACCGTCCACTTTAATTTGTAAAAGCTGCTGTACCCTCGTGATACCAGGACGTCCGGAAGCCCATACCCAGTCCACACAAATGTTGGCAATGGACTGGTTATGTATAAAATCAGCTTGATAACGGTCCCAATAATACTTTTTGAAGATATTGAATACATCTTCCGGAGTAATCAATCGTAAATCATCCGCATCGATATCGCCATCACCGTCTTTGTCATAACCGCATGATCTCCATGTAGACAAAGTAATGCCCATATTGGTTTTACCGCCTCTGTCATTTTTGTGATCACTCCATCCGCCTTCCCATTTGCGGATGATCTTGAATAAAACTTCTGCTTTTGCCATAATGATATATTATATAAAACATAGCAAAAGTATTCTATATATTGACTGATACATAGGACATTATTTATACTTAGCCCTCTCAAGATGATTGTTCAGAGTTACTAAATGACATTTCAACTTTCGGCAAATTGCAGCCTTTGACTTTCCTTCAGCAAGCATCTTATCAATAAGTTCCGCTTTCTTATCAAGCTTATAGTGAGTATTTTTTTCACCAGCTTGCCGGCCTAACTTTTTCCCTGAAGCTTTACGCCATGCCAACGCCTCTTTGGTTCGTTGGCTAATTAGGTCGCGTTCGATCTGAGCTGACAGTCCGAAAGCAAAAGCAAGTACCTGGCTATTGATGTTATTGCCAAGCTCATATTTCTCTTTTACTGTTAGCACAAATGTTTCTTTGGTCATACAGAGATTGAGCATCGACATAATATTCATCAAGTTTCTACCTAACCGACTAATCTCAGAGATTACCAAAGTATCTCCTTTCCTCATTTTCTTTAGCAAGGGACCAAGACGTCGATCTTTTGCGGCCTTGGTTCCAGTTACTTGCTCAGAAACCCATGAATCTATTGTAAGTCCTTTCTCTTTGGCAAATTTCTCAATCTCAAATTTCTGATTTTCTTTAATCTGTTTATCGGTCGAGATCCGGATGTATGCGTAAATCATTTTTGCCTGTGAAGATAGTGATATCATACAGGGTAAACAAACAATGAATCAAACGTCCGTTAAAACTGAATGGTATGAAAGAGACTGAATTGAACAATGGTACGGTTGCCAAGGTGCGAGGAATAGACGCTAATGGCAACAGTATAGTGACCACCCCTAAAGAAATAGCAAAGTCAGGAGGATGCGGTACATTCTCTATGGCAGGTGCTCTTAATGGCAAGTGGTATAGAATCGCTATAAGTCGTAGATGTTATATGGCAAGCTCGGTATTGCTCAATGTAGGAAGTCGATATACGAATAATGCTCCTTGTTCCCAATTATTCTACATCGCATTAGATGGCTACAGTAAACTACAGAATGTTATCCAATTAGGAGCAGCTGGGAAATGTATTAGTAAAGCACGGTTACTATACAAAAGCTCGACTACAGAAACTGGAATGCTTGACATTTATATCTGTTCGAATGGAAAGAACGATATAGACTTTGCTTACAGCAATAATATTGGATTCACGTTTCAGACACCGGTAGAAGTTTCAGAAGAACCGGATGCGGAATACTATGTCAAGGAATTTACATTCTAAAAAGTGGAAGCTTAAATATCCCCTGATTGCTTCATACCTATCGTCCGTTAAAAGTGAATAGGTATGGGAAAATTAAACGAGGCTGCACAAGTGAGCACTATAGGCAGTGAGTATGTACTACTTACAGATAGTAATGGCCTGCCGGTACGAATCAGCAAGAATAATCTTGCAGAAGTCATCCGTAGCGTGATGAACGAAGCTACAACTGAGAAAAACGGTCTTAAACCTGCCAGTGAGGTGAGGAAGGTAAAATCTATAGCAACCACGACTTCGAGAGTTGTATACGAATGGAAGGTCAAGACATCTGTATCCTCTGCCTTACTCATAAGCTTGACAGCTGCCGGGGATAGAGCGGCAACTCTTTTCTTTATGAGCATCAACAGGTCAGGTAATTCAGTAAAGGCACCTGCTATAATTTTTAATCGGATAGGTGGTGCCAGTGTCCCACCTACACCAAGATTTAAGATTTGGCACGATGAAAGTACCGGCAATTTCAAAATAATATTGGAACGTACGGAGTATACTCCGTCCATATATGCAAAGATACTACTTTCTAATTTACCCAGTACTGACGCCATACCTTTGTCAGTTGCCAATCAGGATGAAGTTGATGCTGCAACGTATATTGACGTTACATAATTATAGGGGCATAATGCCCCTATAAATGCTACAATAATATCACCGGAAAATCCTCCGCTTATTTACTACAAAGCAAACTCTTGAGCAGTGTAGCCTTCTGGTATCGTTGCAATAGAATCATCAAGGGATGTGAATTTCATATTGATTACTGTTGAAGCAGAAAGATAGATATTATTTCTTCCTTCAAAATCATAGTAAATATCAATATAAAGAGTGTGTGCTGTAGATGGTTTGTATAAAACTCTAACTCTGGGAAAGATTATTCCAACTTTGCCAATGGAAGATATAATTCTATCTGCATAGCCAGATCCTGCAAAATAAAAACACGATGAACTTGCTGGAGTAGTTCCAAAGCTATTCCCTATATTGAAAAAAGCAGATGATATGGCTGCATTAGAGGCTGTGCTGATGGCTATCCTATGCCATCCTCTAACCGACCAAGACATTGTTGTATATTCGTAATTGACCGATGTTAAAAGTTTGTCTTTCCTTATTTTTCCTATTGCTCCATCAATGAGTACAACGGTTATATACTCACTATTTTCCAATTTTTCTATAATTGGAGCTTCATTTAGCTTCATATCCTATTCAGTTTTAACGGACATACAAAATCATGTATTTTTACTCTGAATTATACTGGC
>OLZG01001325.1_pt1 | contig 9440 bp, 4 predicted proteins | sample 1644401 | NCBI WGS metagenome assembly OLZG01 (sample SAMEA103958119, study PRJEB25191) | human gut metagenome | biome: human-associated habitat [ENVO:00009003]; feature: intestine environment [ENVO:2100002]; material: feces | place: Germany | collected 2013/2015
CACGGAACGTACGTTTTTGTTTGGCAAAGCAAAGGCCGTCTTTATAAGAGAACCAAGCCTCATCTACCGTATAGCGTTTTCCTTCCTCGGCACCTTTGCGGAAATAATGCGGTTCGAGTTTTTCACCTATTACACAAGTCAGCGTGTCCCGCATTTTAAAGAAGAAATCCGCCCGCTTACTGCCCAAAGCCAGCAGATTGATACGATAGGCAGGCTCCGAGTGGTAAGTAGTTGCGTTCGTTGTCAAACTGGCCAATCCGGCTTTCACCCATACAAACTTCCAGTTAAAGTACAAGTCGTACATCACGTGCTCACCGGATTTGAATGCATCGTTCTTAGCTTCGCACTGGGCACTGGCAGGAAGAACAAAGATTCCCATTAGCAATGTCGCTAATCCAATTATAATTTTTCGTCGAAAATTAGCGACGTCGCTGACTATTCCTATCTCTATCTTTCTTTTTCTTGTCTTCATCTGGTTTTTGTTTTTTAAGTTCGTCCAGTTTCTGCTTATCTAGCGGAATTGCGTGAATATCCCATGATTGCTTATCTAAGTCCCAGTTTGCCTTCGGCTCCAAGATCATATTGTAATAATACACTTCCTCAGGTTGTTCTCCTTTTTCAAAGTTACCAGTATCCCAGATTCCATTTCCATTCCGGTCGTTCACCAGTCGGGCACAATATTTACCAGGATTCAAAAAATAAAAGTCTGCATACCCTCCGTCCGTTAACCTTCTCCGGCGCACCACTTTATCTTGAGCATCCAACAATTCTACAAAAGCAGTAGAGTCTGCTCCTGTCACCAGAAAGGTGATACTGGCATATTCTTCCAGTTTACGTACTTTGAAGCCCTGCTTTATTTTATCGGTGAACAAGCCATATATACCATGGAATGCAGTCGAGTCTACCGAGAACTCATATTCATTACCCGGTTCCCAGTCATAATACAAGTTGAATCTTTTCAGATTCAAAGAATCTTGTTCAAACTCAAATGGTATATCTTTCCAAAGCGTATCCACCTTTTCTTTCAGATGAATCGCCGCACTATCAAAACGGGCAATCGGTTCATCAAAAGTCAGAGATATAGAACCGTACACATCCATTGATGAAGGTGCACCGACATTCACCGGCAAGAATTTGGTTGGTTCCGGCTCATCTTCTTCATCTTTCTTTTTCTTTTTTTTCTTTTTCTCCGGTTCTTCCTTCTTATATTTTTGCTTCGAAACCAGATTCAACGTATCCGTACGTGATACCAATTGATTTAATGTATCCGTATAAAGATAAGTTAGGCTGATAGCAAGTGTATCCTGCTTAAAAAGCAAAGAGTCTTTCACCCAATAATGGATCGTATCGTTCCGCGGATTCTTTTCGATAACAAAAGCATCCCTTTCATCGAAATTCAACCCCTTCAATGTAGGTAAAGTATCTGCCTGACCGGCAAAATAGAACGTAAATTTCTGTGGAACAAGCCGTTCTGATTTAATCAAATATTGTGAGTAGTTGAATTCCTTAAAGGCACGGAGTATAAGATCATCCGGCAGATAATGCATATATTTCCTCTCAACAATCGTATCGTAAGTCAGCGAGTCCACCCAAGCCGTGTCCATACGGATTCTTTCCTCCATACGAGGAATGACCAGTGAATCGTTAAAAGCAATGACTTCACTTTTTTGGTTGAAAGTAAATGTCTGGTCTGCATCCATTAACCCATAAATACGATATTTGCCAGGAGCTACGCCACGGATAGAGAAGCGTCCCCGGCTATCGGTACGTGCCACACGGTCAAATGGCAATTTTGTAAAAGCCGAATCGTTCAGGTTGGAATGTAATCCTACCAGGATTCCTTTTATCGGCTCCAGATTGGAAGCGTCAAGCACCGTTCCGGATACCTCCATTGTATCTATTTGCGTACCGGTAGAAAAGGTGAAGGTAAAGTTACCCAACGGGTTACCTTCGTTATTATCGACTATCGCATCCGAAAAGTCAATTGTATAAGTGGTATTCGCTTTCAATGAATCAAGCAGGTTTACCTGTATCCGCTTTCCTGAAGCTTTAATTTCGGGCTGTTGTACCTGCGGTGGAGAAACAACAACTTTTTCTGTTGCTTTTTCCAACTTTATAAATTCGTCGAACAAGAGAGAAACTTTTGTCCTCTGATTATTTAAAGCGCCGGCAGCAGGTGTACTACCGATGAAACGAGGTGGCGTTTCATCATAAGGGCCACCGTCCGGACGTCCGATACTGGCGCAAGAATATAGCATGACAACCAGCGTTACTACCGGAAATGCCTTGCGAACGATTTGCTTTATCTTTTGATTCTCAAATTGTAACATGCTGCAAAAATAAGTGTTCTTATCCAATAAACACCACACTTTCTAGCTAATTTATTAAAAAACGAAAGGGTAGCTTAAGGTAATAAACAATTCCAACGCGTTTTTTATTTCTTTTTATCGCTGATATAATTAGTTTTCTTACCTAAAGCGACTAGCTTTGTTAGCTAGTCTTTTTCTCTGATTTTTACGAGATGATATCAAGAAGAAGGAGTAAAGAGCAGGTAAACCGGTAGTTGATATGCAGAAAACAGAAGTTGGATAATAAACTGAATAATTTAACGTGAGATACTGTTTGCTGGAAAAGCAGAAACAGTATCTCACGTATTTTATTTACCAGCCTGTATTTTGGCCTAAATTAGGATTCTTATAATATTCTGTCTGTGGTATAGGATACAGATACATCTTATCATCCCAGTTACGTGTTTCAAGCAACTCTTTCTTATAAACAGGTGAACCATTTTCCAGAGTAATCTTGATGCAATAAATGGCTTTGGTTTTATCACCTATCTTCCAACGACGGATGTCCCAGAACCGATGGTCTTCAAACGCCAGTTCCACGCGTCTTTCGCGACGGATACTTTCAGTAAATGCATCGCCATCCGTTGTAACAGCAGGCATATCAGCTGCACTACGTACTTGATTCAGTGCTGCACGTGCAGACAATGGATGATCATTATCCGTATAATCGGCACCCTTCCAGGCATCCATCGCTTCTGCATAGTTCAGAAGAATCTCTGCATAACGGAATATAATGAAATGATGAGGTTTCTTTTTCTCGTTAGAAGGAGTAAGAGAAACGGTCTCGTTCAAATAATAGCCAGTGGTAGTCGCTCCGGCTGTTCCGGCACCATCTTTACCGCCTTCATAAGACTGAATAGTTGAATTCATCCATGTATCTCCGTTGCAAAGTACTGTTTTGTAAAACCGTGGGTCTCTGCCCTCATACGGGTTCTGCCCCGGCGCAAGCTGTTCCCAGTCAAAGTCTTTTCCATTAGTCAGCTGAAAAGCATCCACCAGATTTTGGGTAGGTACATTGCCGGTTTCTCCCTTTTCATAACTGATAGGCAGATTGTTTGCTTCAAAGTCAAAACTTTCTCCATTTCTACGCTCAAAGATTAATTGCGGAGATTTCAAAACATCGTTTCCACCGTTCTTATCATACAGAGGATCGGCATTCGTTTTCGGCAGACTGTACCAATTCTCTTTTATGATAGCATAAGCCGCATCGGCAGCAGCTTTCCACTTATCAGCATCCTGACTGGGATTATGTAACATACTCGCCGCATAAAGAAGGGCACGAGATTTCAATGCCAACGCAGTACCTTTAGTCACACGTCCCGTCTCCGCCCAAAAATCTTGATGACTGACGGGAAGTGTTTTAGCTGCATCATTACATTCATCGCATATATATTTTATCACTTCGCTGAAAGAACTCTTTTCCACGCTATTGATCTCATCCAACGCATACGTACGTGTCAATAATGGAATATCTCCGTATCGTTTGGCCAGTTCGAACAAGTAGAAAGCCCGTAACACCCGCAATTCTTCACGATACATAGTAGCTTTGGCAATATCTTCTTCATACGTATCATTCCAACGGAAACGCTCCAGCCTCTCTTGGGAATAGTTTTCGAGAAATGAATTAACGGAACGGATAGCTCCATAACACTTCGACCACATATTGTCGACTGCATTATTGGGACTCCAGGCATTATTATAAAAGTCGTGAACACTGTTATCACTCCAAATATAAACAGAATTATCCGTTGCAGACTCTCTCAAAGCCCCGTCGAGCACTCCGAGATCTCCGGGCAACTGGCTATAAACATAAGTAGCCAAGCCCTTGACATTGCTAAAGTAGGAATAAGCCTCTTCTCTGTTCAAACCAGTCGATTCGTCCAGTTCGAGCAAGCTACACCCAGAAACGGATAGTAGCAAACCTGTATATAATATGATATATTTTCTCATGGTTATCTCACATTTTAGAAGTTAATATTCAATCCGAAATAAACGGAAGTCATATCCGGATAATTGATTTTCAGATCCTCACAGTTCATATATTTCACATGATCCAGCGAGAAAAGATTATTAGCTCTCGCATATACCTGAATCTTCTCCATCTTCACCTTCTTCGCCCAAGAAGAAGGAAAATTATAATAAACATTCAGGTTACGAAGTTTAAAGTAACTTCCGTTCTCCAACCATTGTGTACTATTTCTGAAATTATTGGCATTATCCAGCGTGGTCAAACGAGGAACATTTGCAATATCTTTCGTATCTTCCGTCCAACGGATTTTGTCGTTCAGATACCAGTTTGAAATATTTGTGTTGTTTCTCAACGGCCAGTACACGCTTGCAGTATTCAACATCACGCTATAATGCCCTACCCCTTGGAAGAGAGCGTCTACCCCAAAACCTTTATACTCAAATCCTAGGTTGATACCATAGTAAATCTCCGGTATGGCAGTAGAATATCCTATCGCTTTCTGATCATTACTGTCAATTACTTTATCACCATTTAAATCCCTATATTTGACATCCCCCGGACGTACTTCCGAGAATTTCTGTACAGGGCTGTTCTTAATGTCCTCCTCATCTCTAAAATAACCGATCGCTTCCCAACCGAAACATTGTCCGATAGGATAACCTTTCTTAGACAGATAGCCATACGGTTGATACCCCTCACCATTCTCTATGACTTTACTTTTAGCATAAGAGAAATTAGCACCGATGTAGTAGCTGAAGTTTTTATACTCTTTTTTCCACATAGTAGAGAGTTCTGTTCCTTTTGTTTCCACTTTTCCCGCATTCATCTGGGGAATGGTAACTCCGATTGCAGAAGATATCAACCCGCTTCCGTCAATTAAAATATTAGAGCGCTTGTCATAGAAACCATCAATAGAAAAAGTCAACCCTTTGAGCAAACTCATATCCAAACCGATATTATATTTATCTGCCACTTCCAAGTCGAGTTGCTCCATTGCCAGCATTCCCTCCTTCAAACTGCTTCCGGCAGAGGTATTCCCAGCCTGAAAATAATAGGAACCGCTTCCTATCCAATATTGCTTATCCATGTCATAATCATAGATATCATATCCGGAACGCCCGTAAGAAGCGCGGAGTTTCAAATAATCAAAAGCGGAGATTCCTTTCATGAAATTCTCGTTCGAGAGTATCCAGGCTGCGGATATGGCAGGATATGCACGATACTTATCGTTCTTTCCCAATACGCTACTGCCGAAACAGTTAGCAACAACATCCACCATATAACGATTATCAAAATTATAACCTACGGTTCCGATGATGTACTGACGGTAACGGCTATTATTAGCTCCCGTCAGAGTCATTGATTCCTGGCGGAACATGGCACTGGCAGTAAAATCATGTTTATCCCATGTCCGGTGATAATTGACTTTCGCTTCAAAGTTGGCATGTATATATTGATTAGCCAATCCTTTGTTGCTGATTTCCAATTCATCGTTAGGATTTCCGTAATTCGTATAAACCGGTTCTCCGTCGGTACCTTTCTCAATGGTCTGATACATAAAGCTTTTCTTGGCTGTTTCCTGATAAGTTGCATTATTATCATAGGCAATAGCAAGTTCAGCGCTCAGTCCGCGAGTCAATACAGACAGGTCTTGTATCAATCGCAGATCTGCTTGCAGCATTCGCTGATTGGCTATCGGGTTTGTTTTCAGCACATTATTACTACCCCAGAGTCCATTCTGAGTCTGTACAGGGAATGCGGCAGATGGAGTATTGAATATCTGTTCAAACAAAGTAGCCTCCGATGTGGTAGGGCGTTTCGTTTCACGCAGCATACCAAGCATATTCAGTTTCAATTTCGTTGCATCTGTGATATCTACATCCAAATTCATGCGAAGATTGAGAAAATACTTTTTCATCTGGGAATTATAACGATCAGTGTAGTCAGTGTACTTGGAATTCAACAGTCCCATATCATTCTTATAGTTCAAGACACTGAAATAGCGCAGCCTCTTACCTCCCCCGCGGAAAGTAATATCCAGTTGATGACTGGTCGTATGATTACGCAACGCTTCCTTCTGCCAATCAACATTCGGATAAAGATCGCTATTACCTCCGGCCAAAAAAGAAGCTTCATCCATATCCGGTTGCAGGCCATCATATCTCAATGCTTCATTCCGGGCTTTTGCATATGTATAAGCATCGGCAAATTCCGGTTGGTTTACGGGCAGACCTAAACCAAACTTATAGTCTACCTTGATCTCTTTTTTACTGTACATACCGCGTTTGGTAGTTATCAGCACCACGCCGTTGGCGCCTCTACCTCCCCAAAGAGCAGTAGCAGCACCGTCTTTCAATACGGATATTGATTCTATTTCCGAAAGATTGATATATTCGATCGGGCGGGCAAAACCGTCTACCACAAATAATGGCGTATCTCCATTCAAGGAGCCACGACCACGTACATTTAAACGTGATTTGTCGGTTCCCCAACTCGTATTTTGCATCACAGTCAGTCCCGGCAACAGGCCATATATTGCATTGTAAGGACTCGTAGTTGCATTTTTATCCAATTCGTCCGAATAAATGGTAGATACCGCCTGTGTCTTCCGTAACTCGGTTGTCGTCTGAGTTCCCAGATCGACTGTCTTATCTTGTCCTTCATTATTTTGAGCTATCCCTGTAGTGGCAAACGCCAACGAGAAAGCTACGATATAAAGTGATTTATTCATAATCATTCTTCTTATTATTCAACGATTTGATTATTACCAACCCGGATTCTGAATCAATCCATATTTCTTGTTTATCTCATCTACCGGTAGAGGTAACAGGAAATATTTGTCATTCCACTTCTCAGGTTTCGCATACTGGCGTGTTTCCGCCATTGCATGAGATACTTTATAAGAAAAGCCGCTCGGCTCACCGGCCGCTTTTTTAATAATCAGACGTGATAGTTGTCCGGTAAATATATCTGCGCGTTTCCAACGTATCAAATCGAAATAACGTACTTCTTCATAACCGAATTCAATGGCTCTTTCACGTAATATCGCTTCGCGCAACGGTTTTCCGGCCGGAACATCTGCCGCCGAAATCGCAGGCATACCTGCACGTTCCCTGGTTTTGTTCAGATAATCATAGGCCGTATTGCCAAACTCGTCACGAACTTCCGCCTTATTCAACTCATTCATCGCTTCAGCCATATTCAAATAAACTTCGGGAAGACGAATTAACGGACAAGAATAGAATTTACCATTCACTTCGTCATTAAAGTTTCGTATGAATTTTCTCATCGCAAAACCATTGTAGCTCATTCGCCCATCTTTATAAGGTGACTGGGTGGTTCCTTCAAAAATCTGTACTTTCTGGGCACCCTTAAACTTATCTCCATTCACAGCAACCGTTTCATACAAGCGGATATCCCTTCTAGGATTTCCATCCTTATCAAAGAAAGGGAATTTATTATGATCGGGATTATTCCAGTCGAATTCCGTCCCGTCCTTCATCTGAAACATATCGACATAAGTTAATGTAGGAGAAGCAACTCCGTAGCGTACTTGGGCAAACGGAAGTTTCCCCGTAGCATAAGTGGTAAATCTTCTGGAAGAAATCAGAACCTCTCCATTATGACGATTGAAATATCCTGCCGCAAAATCATCGCGAGGGTTACCTGTATTCACCAGTTGATAAACATTCGAATTCTTTTTATTAGCCCGCATAAATTCCAACCCTGCATCCAGTGCTTTCTGCCACCTGTCTGATGAATAATTACCATACCAGGTAAGGAATTGAGAGGAAGCATCACCTTCCAAATAGGGTTTGTCAGCATTAAACAAAGGACTCGCCACAAACTGAAGCACTCTGGACTTTAATGCTAAAGCAGAGGCCGCCGTCATTCGTCCGTCATTATCCGCATCTACCTGCCAAGGTAATACAGAGGCGGCGGCATCCAGCAACCCGATGATTTTCTGTACGGTTTCTTCTACCGTCATGCGAGGAAATTTCATCGCATCTTCTGCCGTATAAGCATGGTCTATCCACGGCATACCCCCATAATAACGGAGCATTTGAGAATAATGATAGGCAATAATTACTTGTGCTTCCGCTTTTCCTATCGCCTTTTCATCCGCAGTCATATCTGTCACTCTATCCACATTTTCAATATAGATATAAGCTCTCCGGATACCATAAATCGGACCGACACCAATGGTTCTATTATCAACATCCAACCGATATGGAAGATGTTCCAGATAGGCATTTGTTCCGTCTACCGTTCCTGTATAGAACTTAGGTGCTCCTTTTTTTGTCCAGTCACCCAAATCGGTAAGCATTTCCAGCACTCCATATCCCAGACGTCCTTGCATAGGCAGATAATCCGGCAGTGAATGGTAAGTCTCCGCCAATGCCTGCTCAGCATATACTTTCTTGTTAAAGACAGAATCTATATTCTGCTCATTACTTATCGGCTTATCCAAAAACTTCTCTCCGAACTTAAGGTCTTCGCACCCTATCAATGTCAATGCAAAGAGAGAAAGACAGCCCATATACTTTTTATAGTTTTTCATTGTCAGCACTATTAGAAGGTTAGATTAATACCTAAATTATATATCTTAATGATAGGGTAAGAATCCGCATTATTCGGATTACATTCAGGGTCCATGATGTCAAACTTATCAAAGGTCAGCAGATTATAGCCTGTTAGTTTTATACCTAACTGCTGGATACCCAGTTTTTTCAACATCTTCTTATCTGTAAAGTTATATCCTATTGTCACATTCTTCAGTTTCAAATAGGAACCGTCTCGTACCCAAAGAGAAGAAGAACGCATATTGTAAACTGCGTTTGTCTCGGTAAACCGCGGTGTGGTAGCCGTACCGGCTGTTTCCGGTGTCCAACGTGTATCTGCGTGGAACTGCATCAAGCCACGAATTTTACCATTTCCAAAAGGTTCTCTAAAAGCTCCATCCAACAACAAGGAACGCTGTGCGGCACCAGTCCAGTTCATTGTCAGGAAAAAGCCCTTATAATTAATGCCATAATTCAATCCGAATGTATAGGCCGGACGAGTCGGGTTTCCAATAATAGTCTGGTCGTCCGAAGTAATTTCTTCGTCACCGTTCAAATCCC
>OLZG01001345.1_pt1 | contig 9344 bp, 7 predicted proteins | sample 1644401 | NCBI WGS metagenome assembly OLZG01 (sample SAMEA103958119, study PRJEB25191) | human gut metagenome | biome: human-associated habitat [ENVO:00009003]; feature: intestine environment [ENVO:2100002]; material: feces | place: Germany | collected 2013/2015
AGCATTTTGGCAACGCAGATGCCGTGCCGCAGCCGCCGGAGCGGTGCTTAAGCCGCAAGGCGGGAATTGTGCGGTGTTGCCAATGAAAAAAGGCACCGGCGGTGAAAGCAGGTACACCGCCGGTGCCGAAAAATAAAACAGGGATAAGTGAGATATAGACAGGGAAGAACGCCGCCTTGCAAAAGGCAGGCCGCCGAATGGCTCAGGTATGGAAAACGCCAATGGTGGGGTTGATAAAATCAACGATGAGCAAAAACGAGATGACGGCCAGCATGCCGATCAGGCAGAAAAACATGCGGCGCAGCCAGCGGTTTTTATCGGTAAGGATATCCCGGTACTGCTTGTCTTTGTTTTCAAGCTCCCGCATGTACTGCTGACGGGTGGCGTCCAGGGTTTTGGCATAATAGTTCTGCATGGAAAGCAGCAGCTGCATCACGTTGGAATCCAGCAACTGGCCGTTTTCGCTCTCCAACTTTTGTAGGCCGGTGATCGCATCCAGCGAGCCATCCATGGCGGCAACGATCGCGGCGACATCACGGAAGCTGGGATTCTCGGTCTGGCCGCTCAAAATGCGGTTTACAGTGCTGAGAGGCACCCCGCTTGCACTGGAGATTTGCTGCAGGGTCAGGTTTTGTTCGGATTTCATATTTTTCAACGTTTCCACAATAGATTCTTGCATGAACCTCCTCCATTTCCCAAATCTGGGAAAGCCTAAAAGGGCGTTTCTCAGATTTGATGGTTTACAATTCCGGCAGCCTCTGCTACAATTCACATAATGTTTCCATAAGGCGATGGGGAAACAGGAAAGACCCCACCGCTGCCAGGGGCAACGTGATCCCCCGGCAGGAAGCATCCCGAAATGTGCCGCAAAACATGCCACTATTTTAATATGACTTTTATAATTTGTCAAGAATTGTAAGAACTGTTAAAAAATGGATGTCTGCGGTATGGTGGGGAAACTGTTTGGGCTGTGGAAGGGGGCCGAGAACGATTTACCAGTATCTTGCGGTGGAACAAACCCTGTTCAGCTGTGAACTTGGCCGCTATACTGCTTTTGGAATTGCGGCCCAAAAGCGGGCACCGGATGGCTGGCGGCAGATTGCATTTGTCCCAGATATTTGCACCAATACCCAACAGGCACAGCGCCTGGCGCAGCTGTGCACACAGGGGCAGCTGGAACCCATCCATTTGATGGATGTAATTGAAGATTTTGTGGCAGACCCTTGTTCCTGGCCATAGAGGGCCTGGCTTGCCGCAGAAATGTTAAAATCCCCCGGATCGTATAGAATCCGAGGGATTACGTTTTTATTTTGGGCGACTGATTCGTTTGGAGAAGGGGGATGCCTTTGGGGCAAAACGGACCGCAGGGACAGCTCTCAGGCGGAGATGGCCGACCTGCAAAGCACTTTGGGCAGGTCACTTATGGCAATACCGCATAATTCTAAGTGCCGATACGGCGCGCAAGGCGGGAATTGTGCGGTGTTGCCTTATATATTCTCCCAAAGCCGTAACAGCTTGTCCGGGGCATCAAGAAGGTCGCCTACTGCAAATATTACAGCAGCTGCACACCAGCGCGCTCGCACACGGCTTTGGTCTCGGCATCCCACAGGCTGACCTGCACTTCGCCGATGTGGGCCTTGCCCAGCAGCAACATGCACAGGCGGCTCTGGCCAATGCCGCCGCCCATTGTCAGGGGCAGCTTGCCTTCCAGCAGCATTTTGTGGAACGGCAGTTCCGCACGCTCCGGGCAGCCTGCGGCTTCCAGCTGGCGGGTCATGGCGGCCGGATCCACACGGATGCCCATGCTGGAAAGCTCCAGTGCACAGCCCAGCGCTTTGTGCCAGAACAGAATATCGCAGTTCAGCGTCCAGTCATCATAGTCAGGGGCACGGCCATCGTGGCGGATGCCGCTTTTCAGCTGGCCGCCGATCTGCATGATGCAGACGGTGCCATGGGCGCGGGTAAAGGCGTTTTCGCGCTCTTTGGGGGTCAGGTCGGGGTACAGGTCTTCCAGCTCCTGGGTGGTGATAAAGGTCGGTTCACGGGTCAGGCGGATGGCTTTCAGCTCCGGGAACTTCCAGCGCAGCTCGTCCGCAGTGGAGCAAACGGCATCCACAATATCGCGCACGGTTTCCTGCAAAAAGGGCAGGGTGCGGTCCTTCGCGGTGATGACCTTCTCCCAGTCCCACTGGTCTACATAAATGCTGTGCAGGTTGTCAAGCTCTTCGTCGCGGCGGATGGCGTTCATGTCGGTCACAAGGCCCTGGCCGGGGCGGAACCCATACTCAGCAAGGGCATAGCGCTTCCATTTGGCCAGGCTGTGCACAACTTCAGCGCGCTCATCCAGGCAGGGTACATCAAAGCTGACGGGGCGCTCCACGCCGTTCAGATCATCGTTCAGGCCGCTGCCGTTCAAAACAAACAGTGGGGCGGTAACGCGCTTCAGGTGCAGGGCGGCACACAGCTTTTCCTGAAAGATGGTTTTGATGATGCCGATGGCCCGCTGGGTATCGTACAGGCCCAAAAGATCATGATAGTTTTTGGGAATGGACGTTTTGGACATAAATATTCCTCTTTTCCTCTCTACTTGCAGGGCAGCGTATGACTGCACCTTGAGCCGGAACGCCAGGCTGTGACAAATTCCGGCAAATTACACCGCATTTATTATAATCCCTGCGTCCGTCTGCGTCAAACAAAATTCGCCGATGACGTACAGGATATACAGCAAAACTAAAAATAACGGCCCGCACTGCATTTGCAGCCGGGCCATTTGTTATTTAGTTGGGGGTATGCAGCGGGGCAGGCGTTACGCCTTGGCAAACTGGCTTGCATACAGGTTGGCGTAAAAGCCGCCCCTGGCCAGCAGCTCCTCGTGGGTGCCGCGCTCAATAATGTTGCCGGCTTTCATCACAAGGATCTGATCGGCGTTTTTGATGGTGGAAAGGCGGTGCGCCACAATAAAGCTGGTACGGCCCTGCATCAGCGCATCCATGGCACGCTGAATAAGCTCCTCGGTACGGGTATCGACGTTGGAGGTCGCCTCGTCCAGAATCAGCGCCGGGCGGTCGGCCAAAATGGCACGGGCGATGGTCACGAGCTGGCGCTGACCCTGCGACAGGTTGGTGCCCTCCTCGTTGATCATAAAGTCGTAGCCGCCGGCGAGCGTATGGATAAAGTGGTCGCAGCGTGCGGCACGTGCAGCGGCTTCGACCTCGGCATCGCTCGCATCGGGGCGTCCGTAGCGGATGTTTTCGCGGATGGTGCCGTTAAACAGCCAGGTATCCTGCAGCACCATGGCAAACTCGCCGCGCAGCGCCGCGCGGTCCCAGTCGCGCACGTCGACGCCCTCGACACGCAGCGAACCGTCGTCCACATCGTAGAAGCGCTGCAGCAGCTTAATGAGCGTGGTCTTGCCGGCGCCGGTGGGGCCGACGATGGCGATGGTCTGGCCGGGCTGCGCCTCGCAGCTAAAGTCGTGGATGATGGTCTTGTCGGGCGTGTAGCCAAACTTGACATGGTCAAACTCCACGTGGCCGGGGCGCTTCTCGGGAATCTGCGCGTCGGCCTTCTGCTCCTCCTCGGGCGCGGCCAGGAACTCAAAGACGCGCTCGGTAGCGGCAGCCATCGACTGCATCGTGTTGCTCACGTTGCCCAGCTGCTGCACGGGTTGCGTAAAGTTTCGAACGTACTGGATAAAGCTCTGGATGTCGCCGGGCGTGGCATTGCCGGTCAGCGCGAGCTGCGCGCCCACCACGACGACGCCCACGTAGCCCATGTTGCCCACCAAGCTCATAAGCGGCATCATCAGGCCCGACAGGAACTGCGAGCGCCAGCCACTAATAAAGAGGCGGTCGTTTTGACGGTCGAACTCTTCAATCGAGGCCTCGGCGCGGTCGAACACCTGAATGACGTTCTGGCCGGCAAAGTCCTCCTCGATAATGCCGTTGACGGCGCCCAGAACCTGCTGTTGCTCGCGGAAGTACGGCTGCGAGAAGTGAATCATTACGGTCAAGATAATCGCGGCGGCCGGCAGCGTGAGCACGGTGACGCCGGTAAGCGGCAGGCTGATCGAAAGCATCATGACGAGCACGCCGATAATCTGCGTCACCGACGTGATGAGCTGCGTCACGCTCTGGTTGAGCGACTGACCCAGCGTATCGACGTCGTTGGTGATGCGGCTGAGTACGTCTCCCTTGCTGTGGCCGTTGAAGTAACTCATCGGCACGACAGCAATCTTGGCGGCGATTTCCTTGCGCATGCGGTAGCAGATCTTTTGCGTGACACCGGTCATGAGCCAGCCTTGGATCAGGCTGCAGACAGAGCTCGCCAGATACAGACAGAGCAAAAAGCCGAGCGTCTTGGCGATCCAGTCAAAGTCAACGTCGCCGGTGCCGTTGACCTTGGCGACCAGGCCTTCGAACAGTTTGGTGGTAACCTGGCCGAGCACCTTGGGTCCCACGATGTTAAAGATGACCGAGCACACGGCAAAGGCGACGGCGGCAAACACGGCAATCTTGTGCTGGCCGATATAGCCGAGCAGCTGCCTCATGGTGCCCTTAAAGTCCTTGGCCTTTTCGCCGCGACGCATGCCGCCCATGCGGCCCATGGGACCGCGCTGGCGGGTGGGCTTGGGAATCTGAGTCTTGGTCTCGTCTGCCATTAGCGCTCGCCTCCTTCCATGACGGCTGCAATTTCTTCTTGGGTAAGCCCCAGCTCCTCGGCGGAAAGCTGCGACTGTGCGATCTCCAGGTACGCCGGGCAGCTGTGCAGCAGCTCCTCGTGCGTACCGGTGCCCACCACGTGGCCGTCGTCGAGCACGATGATCTGGTCGGCGTGCATGATGGTCGCGATGCGCTGGGCCACGACCACGAGTGCGGCGTTGGTAACGTTTTTGGCCAGCTCTTCGCGCAGACGCGCGTCGGTCTTGTAGTCGAGGGCGCTAAACGAGTCATCGAAAACTACGACCTCGGGCTTCTTGGCCAGGGCGCGGGCGATGGCCAGACGCTGGCGCTGACCGCCCGAAACATTGGAGCCACCCTGGCTGATGGGGGAGTCGTAACCGCCCTCGCGCGTGCCGCCTGGCGCATATCCTCGTCACTCACCATATCGCCGGCAAACTTGAGGTTGCTCTCGACGGTGCCCGAGAACAGGCGACCCTGCTGCGGGATATAACCAATACGGCGACGCAGCTCGGAAAGGGTCATGTCGCGCACGTCGATGCCGTCGAGCGAAATGCTGCCGCCCGTGACGTCGTATAAGCGCGGAATCAGCTGTACGAGCGTAGACTTGCCCGAGCCCGTGGAGCCAATGATGCCGAGCATCTGACCGGCATGCGTGGTGAAGTTCACGCCGCTGATGACATCGGCGCGGGCATCGGGATACTGGAAGCTCACGTCGCGGAAGGTGAGCTCACCGCGCGGCGCGTTGGCCGCGGGCAGTTTGGGCGAGGCGGGGTCGTTGATGCTCGTGGGGCAGGTGATGACCTCTTCCACGCGCTCGGCCGCGACCTCGGCACGGGGCAGGATGACCGAAACCATGGTGAGGATCATAAACGCCATGACGATCTGCATGGTGTAGGAGATGAACGCCATCATGTTGCCGACCTGCATCACGCCGTCGGACACGCCCTGCGCGCCAAACCAGACGATAAGCACAGTGACGCAGTTCATGACGAGCATCATGAGCGGCATCATAAAGCTCATGGCTCGGTTGGTGTAGAGCTGCGTGGTCATCAGGTCGAGCGAAGCCTTGTCAAAACGCTCGAGCTCATGCTCCTCGCGGTTGAACGAGCGGATAGGCATAAGGCCGTCGAGCAGCTCGCGGGCGGTAAGGTTCACGCGGTCCACGTAACTTTGCATCTTTTTGAACTTGGGCATGGTGAGGCCCATGAGCACGCCGACGACGGCCGAGACCGCGATGATGGCAACGGCGATGGTCCACTCCAGGCCGGTATGGTTGGCCAGGACGCGCATGACGGCGACGATGCCCATGACGGGGGCCATAAGACACATGCGGATAAACAGGGTTGCAGCCATCTGAATCTGCTGAATGTCGTTGGTGCAGCGGGTGATGAGCGAGGCTTGGCTAAACTTGCCCACCTCGGCCGGCGAGAAGTGCATAACCTTGTTGAAGGTCTCGCGGCGCAGGTCGCGGGCGATGGAGCAGGCAGTGCGTGAAGCAACGGCACCGGTCAGGATGGTGGCGACCAGCGACACCAGACACAGCCCAAACATCGTGGTCGCCATGCGGCCCAGGTAGGCGTTCTGCACGTCGGCGGGGTCGATGCCCTGCGCCTTGTACTCGTCCTGTACATAGCTCACGGCGCGCTGAGTGACGATGGAGCCCGACATGGAGCCCATTTTGTCCGCCATATCGTTGGCGCCCTCGACGAGCTTGTCCTGGTCGATTAGGTTGCCTTCAACGCCTAGGCGCAGGCTCTTCATGGTGATCTTACCGCCGTCGGCATCAATCTGCTTTTGCATGTTCTGCGCCGCCGCGGCCTTCTGCTGCATCTCGGCGAGCTGCTCGGGTGTCATCGCTGCCATTTGCTCGGGGGTGGGCATGGCCTGAGCGCCGCTGTTGTCTTTCTCACCGGACGTGCCCATCATGTCGCCCATGGAGTCGGCGTCGATGCCCTGGTCGAGCGAAAGAACGACGGTCTCGGGCAGGCTCATAATGTCGGCAATCTTGCCTCCATCGGCACGCTCTTCCTCGGTGCCCTTGTACGTTCGAATGCCGTTCTTGTCTGCCTTGCCAAACACGGCCTCCACAGCTTTGGCGTCCTTGGCGCGCATAAAGAGTTCGAGGTCGTCGAGCGATTCGGCGCGAATGGTGTCGGGCACGGGCGAGGCGATGCCGCCTTGCTGCACGCCCACGTCGACGATGTCGCTCATATAGGTAGGCAGCGCCAGGTCGGCGTTGCAGCTGATTACGATAAGTACGATAGCTGCGAACAGTGCCAGGACATGCTTTTTAAAGAGCTTGAGAATCCTCACTCGGCATCTCTCCTTTCTTGATTGCGGTCGATAATTTCGTTGGCACGTCTTAGAAGGCGCACCATCTCTTGGGTATCTGTTTCGCCGAGCTGCTCGAGGAAAGCCGCAGTGCGGTCCTCGAATTCCCGACGTTTGATTTCGAGATCCTGGAATCCTTTGTCGGTCACCGTGACGTGTACGCGACGACGGTCGGTCTTTGAGTGCTCGCGCTCGACCCAGCCCTTGGCTTCGAGAGCGCGTAGGATATTGGCGATGCGGGCACTCGAGACCCAGGCGCGATCAGCGAGTTCGCTCGGCGTGAGCGAACCGCCAGCGAGCATGAGGGCGCGCATGACGGCCATCTCGCCGCCGAGGGCCTTGTCCGCAAAGCGCGAAATGCGCTGATGCATGCTGCCGAACTCGGTAAGGAGCTGACGCCCAAGCTCACGGAAATCGGTATCTTCCACCGAAAACCCCTAACACTAGAAACTATTTTCGGTGAAAGATGATACCCTTGCACGCGCACCCTATACGGTAATTTTGGGGTCATGCCTAGAAAACTACCTTTAGGCGACCTCCGTACACCGTCGGTATCAGCAAGGCTAGGGGTAGATCTCTGGGCATGTCTCAAAACCTACTCAGAGGTACTTTACCTTGATAAAGCTGGCATAACAGCTAGAGTGAACGTCGTACAAAGGCAAGGAAAAAATCAAACAAATCGGTGAACGGTAGTTGTTCGCGCTCGCATTTCCTGCGGATTTGTTAAAAACGCCCTAATGGTATAAAAAAAGAAACATATAACAGCCCTGATGAAGGGGGTGGCTATGCTATCCTTCTCAAACGGGTGAAATCTTGGGTTTTGGGTTGCAGTTCCAAGGTGGACAAACGTTTTCCTTGTGCTAACGCGCGACGGAAGGCGAATGAAGCCGGTAGTGCAAGCCGAAAATTCAAGAATTCAATAAGCAGCGGTGTGAGAGAGCGCCGCATTACACGTAACTAGGAGCGTGGTTACACAATGCAGGAGGCATGGGAAGGCTTCAAGGAAGGCATCTGGACGGGAGAGGTTGACGTCCGAGACTTCATCCAGAAGAACTACACCCCCTACGAGGGCGACGAGTCGTTCCTCGTCGGTCCGACCGAGCGTACCAAGGAGCTGTGGGGCGAGGTTCTCGACCTGCTGCTCAAGGAGCGCGAGCAGGGCGGTGTCCTCGATATGGACACCAAGACCGTTACGGGTATCGTGAGCCACCCCGCTGGCTACATCGATAACGCCCACCGCGAGAAGGAGACCATCGTCGGCCTCCAGACCGACAAGCCGCTCAAGCGCGCGCTGCACGTCAACGGCGGTATCCGCATCGCTTGCCAGGCCGCCAGCCAGCACGGCTACAAGGTCGACGAGAACGTTGTCGAGCGCTACACCTTCGAGCGCAAGACCCACAACGCCGGCGTCTTCGATGTTTACACCCCCGAGATGCGTGCTTGCCGCTCGGCTCACATCATCACCGGTCTGCCCGATGGCTATGGCCGCGGCCGCATCATCGGCGACTACCGTCGTGTTGCCCTGTACGGCGTCGACTACCTGATCAAGGACAAGGAGGCCCAGAAGGCTTCCACCCCGACGGTCATGACCGCCGACAACATCCGCGATCGTGAGGAGCTGCAGGAGCAGATCCGCGCCCTCGGCGAGCTCAAGATGATGGCCGAGACCTATGGTTTCGATATTTCCAACCCTGCTACCAACACGCAGGAGGCCATCCAGTGGATGTACTTCGCCTACCTCGCTGCCGTCAAGGAGCAGAACGGCGCCGCTATGTCCATCGGCCGTACCTCCACGTTCATCGACATCTACGCTGAGCGCGACCTTGCCAACGGTACCTTCACCGAGGAGCAGATCCAGGAGTTCGTGGATCACTTCATCATGAAGCTCCGCATGGTCAAGTTTGCCCGTACCCCCGAGTACCAGGCCCTGTTCACCGGCGATCCGCAGTGGGTCACCGAGTCCATCGGCGGCATGGGTGTTGACGGCCGTACGCTCGTTACCAAGATGAGCTACCGCTACCTGCACACGCTCGAGAACATGGGCACCAGCCCCGAGCCCAACATGACCGTTCTGTGGTCGACCCGTCTGCCCGAGAACTTCAAGAAGTTCTGCGCCAAGACTTCTGTCGCCAGCTCCTCGATCCAGTACGAGAACGACGACCTCATGCGCGTCTATCACGGCGACGACTACGGCATTGCCTGCTGCGTGTCCTCCATGCGCATCGGCAAGGAGATGCAGTTCTTCGGTGCCCGCGCCAACCTGGCCAAGTGCCTGCTGTACGCCATCAACGGCGGTGTGGACGAGAAGAGCCACGAGCAGTGCGGCCCCAA
>OLZG01001365.1_pt1 | contig 9241 bp, 7 predicted proteins | sample 1644401 | NCBI WGS metagenome assembly OLZG01 (sample SAMEA103958119, study PRJEB25191) | human gut metagenome | biome: human-associated habitat [ENVO:00009003]; feature: intestine environment [ENVO:2100002]; material: feces | place: Germany | collected 2013/2015
CGAGTTTTCCCAGAGCCTTAGCAACGATGCGGGTCAAGAGCGCTACTGTATCGAGTTCGACCGATTCGTCGGCACTGTGGATGTCGTGCGTCGTCGGACCGACGGAAATGATATCGAGATTCTGGTTCATGGAAAAGAGGTAGCCCGTTTCAAGGCCGCCGTGCATGGCTTCAATGCGGGGTTCTCTGCCGGCTTCTTCACGGTATACGTCGGCAAACAAGGGAACGAGTTTACTCTTGGGATTTTCGGCCCAAGCCGGTTCCGGCGTAGCCAAGTCAATAGTGCAGCCCGTAAGCTCTGCAAAAACGGGCAGGGTCAGGGCAAATTCACGTAAACGGCCGTCAGACGATGCCCTCGGGAAGTACTGAATGGCGACGACGTCTTCTTCCGTTCGAATCGTCCCAATGTTGGCCGATAAATCCGGCAGTTTGGGCAGCATCTGATTCATGGCAAAGACGCCGCAGTGAAGGACGTTAAGCAGGTTTACAACAGCCTTGGTGTCCTCTTCAGCAAAGGTTTTAGCCGGTACATCGGCTGCCGTTACGACGAAGTGAGCCTTCGATTCCACACTGCCGTATACTTCAGCAATCTGGGCCTGTTCTTCCTGAACCGCCTGTTTAATGGACGATTCGGCCTGTTCGTCAGCCGTTACAATGACAGCCGCTGCCTGGGAAGGAATGGCATTGGCTGCAACGCCGCCTTCAATGGAGGCCAGGGTATAAACGACACCGGCCTGTTCAATTCGGCGCAGGGCCAAACTCAGGGCTTTGATGGCGTTGCTCTTGCCGCGGTTGATCGTTTCGCCGGAATGGCCGCCGACAAAGTCTTTGGCTTCAATAGTAAACGCCTGTTTACCCTTCGGTGCCTGCCAATGGATGGGGCGGTTGAAGTGGGTATGGACGCTGCCGGCCGAACCGACGCCGAGCATGCCGATATCTTCAGAGTCACAGTTGATGATATACTTTACGTCCTGAACGTGTTTCGGGTCCAAATTCATAGCCCCGGTCATGCCCGTTTCTTCATCAATCGTAAAGATGAGACGAAGCGGTCCGTGCTGAATGTCCTGCTGAATGAGGTATAGCGACAGGGCGACAGCAATGCCGTCATCGGCACCGAGGCTGGTACCGTCGGCACGGAGGATATTGCCTTCACGGACTAATTTAATTTCACTCGTCAAGGGGTCGAAGTCGACGCCCGGTTTGGCGACGCAGACCATATCCATATGGCCCTGAAGGACCGTAATCGGCCAGGATTCGCAGCCTTTGCTGGCCGGAACATTGGCAACGATATTGTAAACGTCATCTTGAATGACGTCGGTAACGCCTAATTCACGAAGGCGACTTACGATGTAATCGCTGACGGCTTTTTCATGATGAGACGGACGCGGATGTTTGGCGAGTCCTTTAAATTCGGCAATAATGCCTTCAATAATTTCATTATCATGCATAGTATGACGCTCCCTTCAAAAGTAGCTTTCTACTTGTGTAATCGCCTTTTATTATACCACGACGGCCCTTTTCAAGCTACAATTCCATAATATAGAATATAAATTGCGAAAAAGTAATTATACAAGCTAATTTCCGTGTCCAGTGTACATTTTGATATATGACGAATGCACAAAAAATGAGTATAATATAATTGTTATTGTGTTAGTACATTTTTGTACTCATTAATTCTTATTTGGGAGGTTTTTCTATGAAACCACAATCAAACTTGACTGTGAACTACCCAAGTATGCCGGAATTAACCGCCCGCGGGATGATTCTCGGGGCCTTGATTACCGTTATCTTCACGGCATCCAACGTATACTTGGGCTTAAAAGTCGGTCTGACGTTCTCCTCGTCCATTCCGGCTGCAGTCATCTCCATGGCAATCCTGCGCATGTTCAAAGATTCCAACATTTTGGAAAACAACATGGTACAGACGCAGGCATCAGCTGCCGGCACCTTATCTGCAATCATTTTCATTCTGCCGGGCTTGCTCATGTTGGGATACTGGCAAGGATTCCCCTTCATGGAAACGTTACTGCTCTGCGCCTGCGGCGGTTCTCTCGGGGTCTTATTTACGATTCCCCTCCGCCGTGCCATGGTCGTTAACAGCGACCTGCCCTATCCGGAAGGCCGAGCTGCTGCTGAAATCTTAAAAGTCGGCAGCGAAATCCGCAAAGAAGAAGCGGATGGTACAGCGGGAGCTAAAAAGGAAACGGGCATGAAAGACATCGTCGGCGGTACTGCCCTGGCCGGCCTGTTCAGCCTTTGCTCCAACGGCTTCCACGTCCTCTCCTCGGAATTCAGCTACTGGCTCCACTTCGGCAAAGCCGTCACCCAGATTCCGCTCGGTTTTTCAACGGCCCTTCTCGGCGCCGGCTACCTCATCGGCATCACCAGCGGTATCGCGATCTTAGTCGGTACCCTCTTGTCCTGGTACGTCTTCGTTCCCTATCTGACTTCGATGCTGACGCCGGCTGAAGGCCAATCGGCAGCTGCTTTTGCCCAGACAATTTGGGCTCAAAAAGTCCGCTTCATCGGTGCCGGTTGTATCGGTATCGCCGCCGTCTGGACCTTAATCCGCTTGGCAAAACCGGTCGTCGACGGCATTAAAATGTCGATCGACGCCCTTCGCGCCAACGACACGGAAGAAAAGAAAATGCTCCACCACACGGATATCGATATGACGCCGAAATCGGTCGGCCTCGTATTCCTGGCTATCCTTATCGGGCTGTTCATCACCTTCTATAACTTCGTAAGCAACGCCGGTCTGTCCTTATCGGTCACCCTCATGTTCATCGTCATCGGCATCTTAGTCGCCATCCTCATGGGCTTCTTCGTCGCCGCTGCCTGCGGGTACATGGCCGGTTTGATCGGCACGTCCGCCAGCCCGATCTCCGGTATCGGCATTCTCGGCATCATCATCTCGTCCTTAGTTGTCCTCGGCCTCGGCTCTTCAGCCGGTGTCTTTGAAACCCTTCAGGGAACCCAGTTTGCAACGGCATTGGCCATCTTCATCACCAGTGTTATCGTCAGTATCGCTGCGATCTCCAACGATAACCTGCAGGACCTCAAGACCGGCTACATCGTCGGTGCTACACCGTGGAAACAGCAGGTCGCCCTCATCTTGGGCTCTATCGTCGGCGCTATCGCCATCGCTCCGGTCCTGAACCTCTTGTATCAGGCTTACGGCTTTACCGGTGCACTGCCCCGTGCCGGCATGGATCCGACTCAGGCCCTGGCAGCTCCGCAGGCAACCTTGATGACGACCATTGCCCAAGGTATCTTCAGCGCCAGCCTCGACTGGAATTACATTCTCTTCGGCGTCGGCGTCGGCATCGTTGCCATCATCATCGATTTACTGTTAACGAAAAACACGAAAGCCCTGGCCTTACCGCCCCTGGCAATCGGTATGGGCATTTACTTACCGCCTACCCTTGAAATTCCTTTGGTCATCGGCTCCGTTATGGGCTACTTCGTCAATCGTTCCTTGAAAGCTCGTGCCGCTCGCCGCAGCCCGGGCCATGAAGAAGAAGATGTTGAAGCCTGCAACCACCGCGGCGTCCTCTTTGCTTCCGGTCTCATCGTCGGCGAAAGCCTCATGGGCGTCATCATCGCCCTGCTCATCGTCATCTCTGTCACCTCCGGCGGCAGCGAAAACCCCTTGGCTTTGGTTGGCAAAGACTTCCAGTCGACAGCCGATATTCTCGGGCTCATCGCCTTCATTGCCATGATCGTCATCTTCATCCGTCACATCTTCATCACCAAGTTCACGCCGGAAAACGGTTCGAACAAGTAAGTAAGATATACGGTGTATTAAATTTCTGTTAGAAATTAAAAAAGTTTTTCTAAAAAAATCCTCGCTTCGATCATCGTCTTCGCAGCGAGGACTTTTTTTTGTATATTTTTGAGCAATCGCGTATAATAAAAGCAAGCATTCCAACCCATTATTGATTCACCAGAAGGAGGTCTTTTCTTTGTACTTTCCCAAACTTGATAAACAGTCCTTAACTGAAGGCATCATCATTCCCGAAATGATAAAAGTCCGGCAAAGCTTCCCGTCACAGAACCTGGCCGATCCCATTGGCCGATTAAAGGAGCAGCTCCACTCTCTCGATGAGACAACCATTAGATCCTTGGAGGGAAAACGCATCGGCATTACGGCGGGAAGCCGCGGCCTCCCGCATTATAAAGAGCTTATGAAGGTCCTCTGCGATCAGCTCAAGGACTGGAAGGCAACCCCCTTTGTCTTCCCCGCCATGGGCAGTCATGCCGGAGCCACAGCAGAAGGCCAAAAAGCCCATCTGGCCCAATTCGGAATCAACGAGGAGTACCTCGGCGTTCCGGTATTATCGACCATGGACGTCGTCACCGTTGCCACCTTGGACGATGGCTTTCCAATTTACTGCGACAAGAATGCCTATGAAGCCGACGGCATCATTTTGTTTAACAAGATTAAACCTCACACCCACTTTAAATACAAGCACGAATCGGGTCTCTTGAAGATGATTTGTATCGGCTGCGGGAAACACAAAGGAGCTTCGGCCTTCCACGGACGCGGTTACGATACCTTTGGTCCCAACTTGGAACGGGTAGCCAAGGTATTCTTAAACAAGGTAAACGTCGTCTTTTCCGTCGGCATGGTTCAGAGTCCCAGCGACGACATCGCCGCCTTGGAAGTCATCCCTACGGATAAATTTTTCGAACGAGACGCCGCCCTGCAGGCCCTGGCAAAAGAACAAATGCCGCGCTTGAAGCTGCCTCACATCGATGTCCTCATCGTCGATGAAATCGGCAAGGAAATCAGCGGCACCGGGATGGATCCCAACATCACCGGGCGGACGGAACGATTCAGCCAAGAAGAAGCCTTTCGTTCACTGGCTCCGGACATCGAACGAATCGTCATCCTCGACATTACCGATGCCTCTCACGGAAACGGCTCGGGCTGCGGCATGGCTGACATCGTCAGTTACCGTTTCGTCAACAAGATGGATTTTGCCTCCGTTTACACCAATTGCATTACGGCCAAATCATTCCGCATGGCCTTGCTGCCTCTTTACGGCAACAGCGACAAAGATGCCATCGAAATGGCCATGGCCCATGCCTTCCTGACGGACCCCAATAAAGCCAAGGTCGTGCGCATTAAGAATACCCTGAAGCTGGAAGAAATCGAGTGCTCCCTATCCTGCTTGGAAGATATCGAAGGCCGGTCCGATATGACCGTCATCTCCAAGCCGTTTACTTGGACGTTTAATGAAGAAGACAATTTATGGTAGCCAAAAAGCATTGCCCCAAGTCCATCCTGAGGCAATGCTTTTTGTTTAAACTATCTTATTATAACCCTTTATGGCCGACTTTATCCATCCAGGCGAAGAGTTCTGCCAGGTCATAATCACCGCCGTGGCCTTGTCCCCAAGGAGAAGCAAAGTCTACTTCATATCCGGCCTGCTGCAGCCTGAGTGCAAGGACAGCCGGAACGGCAATAGCCGTGTCCCGATCGGCTTCGCCGTGACGGATACGCCAATATTTAGCCGTCTGAACATGGGACTTGCCGATATAATTCAATGGGTTAAGCAATTTTACGATGGCCTTATCCGCCGTCGTGGCCGTCGATAAGGAATGAATTTCCCCGTAATCCGTAAAGTGTTGTTTATCAATCGATGCCGTCCCAAATTCCTGATTTTCTCCGGAGCTCAAGTCCAAAGCGTCGAAAGCCGGAGCCGCCTTTAACCGCGTGACGTCACGGGCATAACCGGCTAAATCCATATCGACAACCTTCCCGTCTTTAATCGTCAGCCACGATTTAGATGATAAATCGATTCCCTGGTCCAGCGCCGTCTGAGCAGACGCCATGTAAATCGATTTAATGTATTCTGCAAAGGACCCCTGTCCATTTTCATCAAGGGTCAATGCTTTTCCGTCTTTATCGACAAGGTGCAGTCCGTTAATGTAATCGGGGTAGGCTGCTTTCAACTCTTTAGAAACCTGCTGCTGGGCTGCCGTCATCTCAGTCCCTGTCGTCGCCTCCATAGGCGCATTATCAGGGCGATTCATAACAGCCACAGAGACCTTGGCCGCTCCCCCCGATTCTTTAGGAGCATCCCCCGGTGCCATAGGAGGCATCATGCCGCCCTTACTCTGGTGATAGGTGTTTACCCCATTAAACATCCATTCATAAGCCATATCAGCGTGGTCGAGGTCGGTAATGGGGCAGTAAACACTGGACGCATAGATATCATCCCGTTCATTGGCAGCACCAAGGGCCTTTAAATACGGTTCATAATCGGAACTGTTCCCCGTCGCACCCATAAGGGAAGACAAGGCACCGCCGGCACTGGTCCCATTGGAGATGATTTTTTCCGTATCACCGGGTAAACGACCGCCTTCATGTCGACGATGAGGGCCGGCGCCTTACCGGTATAGGTTCCATCAGTACCTTGACTGGTCCGTCCCCGCGCTCCGGGAGCGGCCACGACATAGCCCTTAGACAAGGCGGTGAGAATGGCGTTGGCACCACCGGTCATGCGATCCTTTTCCGATGGGGTCCCCGGTTCGCCCGGCATATAGCCGCCGACGGTGTTAGGCATAAAAATCGGAGCCGTTTTAGCCGTATAGCCGTTGATTGTCTTCCCCTTAAAATAACCTTCAGGGACGTAAATATTCATCGATTGGTAGGTCGTATCGACAGGATGAGCTACGTAAACGCGGTTTTCATAGGCCCGAAAAGCCACTTTCTTGCCGTCGACAGTCATCGTCTTCTTTTCGTATTTTGTCGTATCCAGATCAAGGCTGTAAACAGCATTGACAGAGGACTCGGCCTTAGCCCGGGTCGCCGAAGCCGTCGCATCTACCGACACTGGCGATGTCATGGTTCCATCGGCAGCAAAAACCGTCCCGCCGGTCATCAACAAGCAGAGAACTGCTGCCATTACCTTGGTATGCTTCATATGCAAGACCACCTTTCTCGAATCATTTTGAGTTTTACTCTCGCTATTCCTCAGTATAGCATAGAAATGTCTCTTTATGGTGGCAATTTGTTCTATATTATTCACAAAAATCGTCGGCGCACAAAAAAACTGTGCATCGGGTAAAGCCCAAATGCACAGTCTTCTTTCATCGTCTCAACAACACACGCAGCAAATACGTAAATATATGCCAGCCATAGAGGAGTCTGTCGGCCAGTTGTGAACATCGTTTACTCCGGTAAACGGCATAACCGGAGCCGGCCCCTAAGACGAATCCTCCAAGGACATCGCTGACGTAATGAAGGCGGCAGAGGACACGAGAAACGCCTAAAATGACGGACAAGGCCAAGGCCGGAAGCCCCCAAAGGTTTCGTCGTAAAAGCAGCATAATGGCGACGGCCATACTATTCATAGCATGGTTGCTGGGAAAAGAGGCATTAGCCTTATGTTTAACTAAAGCAGCCCCTTTACCGCGAGCAAAAGGCCTCGGCCGATACCACAGTTTACCAATGAACCACGAAACAGATGAGGCGAGAATGACCGAAAACAAGCAATAAAGCAGCGTTTTCCGTTCTTTCCGTTGTTCCTTCTCGTTTTTAGGGCAAAACCAGGCCCCCAAGCCATAGAGGATAAACAGGCCGTGACCAAAGCGAGTAAACCACGATAAAGGACGAAGCCACAGATTATGGCGAGCCAGAAGAAATAGGATGAGTCGAACCATGTTGCCCTCCCTTTACCAAATCAACATTGCTTGTCAATAGCCTTTGCCATCGTCCCGGCCATATCAGCCAGCGAAATGCGGCGCATTTGCTCTTCCATCGCTTGCTGTACCTGACTCAACTTATCGTCGAGGCTGAGGTGGATGGTTTTACCGACAGGGCATTGGGGACTGGGGTGCTCATGAAAATGAAACAGAGAATCGCTGGGGATGCAGTCAACGGCATGGTAAACGTCGTATAAACTGATGTTCTCCAAGGGCTTTTTCAACGTAGCCCCTCCGGCTCCTCGCTTGACGTCAATAAATTCGGCCGCCTTTAACTGGGTAAGCAGGTTCCGAATAATGACCGGATTGGTACCGACACTGGAAGCAATGAAACTGCTGGTCACTTTTTCGGTCTTTTCAAAATATGCAATGCACAGCAAGGTGTGGACAGCCATCGTAAGGCGACTGGAAATCTGCATCCTTAAAGAGCCCCCACTTCACGGAGAATGGCCAAAGAAGGCGTGCAGGCCGGGCAGTCACAGAACTTAGCCCCACTGGCTTTAAGATCTTTGGCATGATCCAAGAGCTGAGCAGCAGCATCTGCCCCCAAAACCTTCGCAGCCGTATCCGATCCGGCAAAGCCGAGGAGTTCATCAATCGTCGATACGCCTTGCTTCAAGGCTTCAACATAGGCCGGAGTCGCTGCCTCTTTATCAGCAGCATCAAGCCATTCCTGGGCCGCTTTTTTCAAGGCAGGGCTGCAGCTGGGTGCTGCCACTAATTCCTGAGTTTTCGTAACCATAAAGTCGATGAGTTTCTTATCCATAATAGTACCTCCTAAGAAAAATAGCACATCTTTAGTTATAACCAATAAACTTACAACTATATCCTAGTCGATTTAAAAAGTAATGTCAACGGTTACAATATAGGCGATTAAAACCCCTCCCATTTTAAATAAACCAAATTAAATTTATTTACTACTATTTAAATTTAGATAATCAGTTTCACTAAGCCATTTATTGTGTAAACAAAGGTGGGGTTTAAACTAATTTTGGCTGGTGTAAACGTCTATAAAAAATTTGTGTTGCCACGAAATCGTCCCAGTCCGGCGATAAAACACGAAAAACGACGAATTACCAGAAGCAAGAATTCGGATCCGGAAAGAGGGGCCGATCATTTCGGAGCTCACAAAAATCGAAATGCTGCGGAAAAGCCCGAAAAGGACGTGGATGACCGTGCGACTAACACACGGGACATCGAGGAAGGTTTTAACGGGGGCAGCGCCGCACTAAAAAGCGGTTGCAACGTCTTTCAAGGTTGTCGCCCCCGGCATGACGGCAACGTGGCAGCGGTTGCAACGTTTAATCATAACTATATCGAGGCAGGCGATGCAAAGACCTAATCAGAGGCTGCAAGATCGCTCCATCGCTCTTTAGGCGATAAAGAAGAAGCTTCCGCAAAAAGTATCATTGCCTCAAGGAGAAAAAAAGCCTCGGAGACGAATCTCCGAGGCTTTCGTATGTTTAACAGGAATACAGATTTAAGCGCGTACGGCTTTGACGGCAGCGATGAATTTCTTCGCCGTT
>OLZG01001369.1_pt1 | contig 9216 bp, 7 predicted proteins | sample 1644401 | NCBI WGS metagenome assembly OLZG01 (sample SAMEA103958119, study PRJEB25191) | human gut metagenome | biome: human-associated habitat [ENVO:00009003]; feature: intestine environment [ENVO:2100002]; material: feces | place: Germany | collected 2013/2015
GGGCGTCGTGTGAACCGGGGATCGGATATCCGCATCAAGGTCAAGCTGACCCTCGCCGAGATCGCCAACGGCGTCACCAAGAAACTCAAGATAAACAAGACCGTCGCCTGCGATAAGTGCGGCGGTACGGGGGCCAAGGACAGCAACTCCTACTCGACCTGTTCGACCTGCAACGGTACGGGCTATGTGACGCGTGTGGAGAACACCTTCTTCGGCCGCATGCAGACGCAGGGCGTCTGCCCCACGTGCGGCGGTACGGGCAAAGTCATCACCGCACCCTGCGACAAGTGCAAGGGCGAGGGAACCCTCCGCGGCCAGGAGGTCGTGGAGATCCGAATCCCGGCCGGCGTGGGTGAGGGTATGGTACTCACCGTCACGGGCAAGGGCAATGCCGCCCGTCACGGAGGCGTCAACGGCGACCTGCAGGTCATGATCGAAGAGGAGTCCAATCCCGAGTTGGTGCGTGACGGCAACGACCTGATCCACAACCTCAATATCACCGTTACGACAGCCCTGCTGGGCGGTACGGTCGAGGTACCGACGGTCGATGGCCGTGCCAAGATCAAGATCGCCCCGGGAACGCATGCCGGCAAGGTGCTGCGCCTGGGCGGCAAGGGGTTGCCCGACGTCAACGGCTATGGCCGCGGCGACGAACTGGTCGTGGTCGACATCACGATCCCCTCGAAGCTCAGTGCCGAGGAGAAGCGGCTGGTCGAACAGCTGGCGCAGCAGCCCGGTTTCCAGCATGCCGAATCGGTCAAGAACCAGAATATCTTCGAGCGGATGAAGAGTTTCTTCCGGTAGGGAAGCAGCGGTTTGCATATGCGGCGGGATGTCGGGGGACTTTGCGGGCCACGGCATTCCGCCGTCGTTCGCAGCGCCTCTTCCGCTGCGGTGCACGGAGGCTTGCGGGCGTATTCCCCGCCGCCTTTCCCGGGGCCATTGCGGCTGTTGCCAGCCTGTTTGAGGGGTGTTTCCCCTCCCGTACCGCTGCCGGGGGTTTCCCCTGCTGCGGGGCATCGGACGTCTGGCACCGCATCCTCGGCAGGACTTTACGGGCGCCGCAGGCGGAAAAAAGGGTTTTGCAGGCAATAAAATTGCCGGAGAATTCGTATCTTTACCAAAAATAATTAGGAGGACACGCCATGTTAGGTTTCACCCCGTTCAAGAGACACGCCAACAAGTTCAACTACATACCGCGCTACTACGATCCCGAAAAGGAGGCGCGCGAGCAGCGCCGTGCCGAACTTCGCGGCGAGAGGGCCGAAGACGGGGATCGTGAGCCCGTGCCGCCCGCCGTTCCAAGGAGGATGACAAGGGGCGTATGCGCATCTGGAAGATGGCCGGTGCCGCAGTTATCGTCCTGCTGTTCATCTACATCCTTTATCCGAAGCTCGCCGATGTGTTCCTGCGCGCCCGTACGGCGCCGGCACAGACCGAATCCGCTGCCACCGAATCCGCTCCGCGCAACGGGCTCGACCAGACGGGTATTTCCGACGTAGAGTGGCAGGAGCAGCCTATCACGGTGGTTCCCAACGATTATCAGGAATAAATGGCAGATAAGATCAGATTATTACCCGAAGTCGTCGCCAACCAGATTGCTGCGGGCGAGGTCGTCAACCGTCCCGCATCGGTGGTCAAGGAGATGATGGAGAACGCCATCGACGCCGGCGCCCGTACCGTGAAGGTCAACTTCCGTGACGGGGGCAAGGATTTGATCCAGATCGTCGACGACGGCTCGGGCATGTCGCCCATCGACGCGCGTATGGCCTTCGACCGCCATGCCACCAGCAAGATAACTTCCGTCGAAGACATCTACGCCCTCAATACGTTCGGGTTCCGCGGCGAGGCGCTCGCTTCGATCGCCGCCGTGGCGCAGGTCGAACTGCGCACGCGGCAGGAGGGCGACGAAGTGGGTACCCAGACCGAAATCAACGGCGGCCAGTTCGCCGGGCAGACTCCCGTGATGTGTCCCGTGGGGGCGCAGTTCTTCGTGCGCAACCTTTTTTACAACGTGCCCGCCCGCCGTCGTTTCCTCGACAAGAGTACGGCTTCGGCCGCACAGATCAAGGCCGAATTCCAGCGTGTTGCGCTGTGCAACCCCCATATCGCCTTCGAACTTTACGCCAACGACGCCCCGGTCTATACGCTCTGTGCCACGTCGCTGGCGGGACGTATCGTCGACGTAGTGGGACGCCATATCAAGCAGAACCTGCTGGAGGTCGATGCCGACACCTCGATCGCCCGCATCGGGGGCTATATCGGCCGTCCGGCTGCCGCCAAGCGGCGCAACGGCGAGCAGTACCTCTTCGTCAACGGACGTTATTTCAAGAGTTCGTACCTCACGAGCGCCATCATGAAGGCCTATGAGAAACTGATCCCCGAGAGCAGTTCGCCTTCCTATTTCCTCTACCTGACGATCGACCCTTCGCGCATCGACGTCAATGTCCACCCGCAGAAGACCGAAGTGAAATTCGCCGACGAGGAGGCCGTCTGGCAGATCATCAACGCCGCCGTGCGCGAGACGCTCGCCAAGACGGGGGCCGTGCCGCTGATGGATTTCGACCGCGACGGCATCGTCGAGATCCCGGCATTGAGCAAAGGGGCCGTCTACAGCGAGCCTCGCGCCATGTCCAACGGCGACTACAATCCGTTCCGCGAGGAGTATATCGACCCTACGGCGCCCGATCCCAATGTCGATTTCACGGGCTTCGACGTCCCGTACGACGATCGCGGACAGACGCTTTCCGATACGGCCGGGACGGGCTTCGCCCCGCGCCCCGGTATGGGCGGCGGCAAGTCGGGGGGCAGTGCGTCCGGGAGCAGCCTGCCCGGCGGGCTGCGCAGCGCCGGCAGCGGATTTACCCTTCCGCAAACCCCGCCGGCGGGGGAGGATTTCACCATCCCTTCCTCGGCGGCCGACGGGTTCGAGGATTTCGTTTCGGGGAGCAGTTTCGAGGTGGAGTCCGGCGCCGGGTTCGGGACGAGTGCCCTGGAGTTCATCCCTTCCAGGGCTACGGCCGGGCAGCAGCGGCTGGCGGTCGAGGAGCGTCCGGAATTTACCGATCCGCTGCCGTTGGGCGGCGGGTACCTCGCCGCGCTGCTGGGCGGGAGGTTCGTCGTGGTGGACGTGCGGCGTGCCCGCGAGCGCATTCTTTATGAGGATTACCTGAAGATGCTCGGAAACGGCTCTTCCGTGAGCCAGCAACTGCTCTTTCCCGAGCGGCTGGTGTTGTCGGGCGACGAATATGCGCTGCTCGAGGAGAACGCCGTGGAATTCGCGTCGCTGGGATTCGACATCGACTTTGCGGGGGAGGGGACGATCGAGGTGAAGGGCACTCCGGCCGATATGCCGGCCGATGCCGTCGACCAGATGGTCTACGACCTGCTGCAAGCCTTTTCGACGCCCGTGTCGCTCGCGGATCAGCGCCGCGAGAAGATCGCCGCCGTCATGGCGCGCGGCGGGGCGAAAGGCATTCCCCGCAATATGTCGCGCGACGAAGCCGCCGTACTGCTTGCCCAGCTCGCCGCTACGGGCAATTTCAGTTTCTCGCCCTCGGGCAAAGCCATAATTGCAGAAATAACCCCCGAAGATATCCGCACCAAACTGGGATAATCCGGTGGAAAAATGTACTTTTGTAAAAATTTTACGCAATGAACAGCTATTTTCAGACACCCCCGGTGGTGAAAAACCTGATAATCATCAATGCCCTGGTCTACATGGCTACGGCCCTAATCCAACCGGCACATAACGCCATCATGGAGTATTGCGCCCTGTGGCTGGGAGCGCCGTTGTTCCACACCTACCAGTTCGTCACCTATATGTTCGTGCATGCCAATTTCGAGCATATCTTCTTCAATATGTTCGCCTTGTGGATGTTCGGGCGTACGTTGGAATACGAATTGGGGTCGAAGCGTTTCCTGACCTATTACATGGTTTGCGGCATCGGTGCGGCGCTGATCCAGTATTTCACGGCGCTGGCGTTCGGCGAGCTGCCCATGTCGCTGGTCGGTGCTTCGGGCGCGGTGATGGGGCTGCTGCTCGCCTTCGGCGTCATGCACCCCAATGCGGTCATCATGCTGCTGATCCCGCCGATCCCGATGAAGGCCAAATGGTTCGTCATCATCTACGGCGTCATCGAACTTTTCCTCGGCTGGCGCGGCGTAGGCAATGTGGCGCATTTCGCCCACGTGGGCGGTATGCTTTGGGGTTTCCTGCTGCTCCACTGGTGGAAGCAGCGCGGCATAATCCGCTTCTGAGCCGATGTCCGGCGAATTCTATAAGAACGATTACGGCAGCCGGCGCGGGGAGAAACCGCACCGCAGCCTGCTCATGTGGCTGCTCGACCTGGTGATGACGCTCCTGACCGTCGTTGTCGGGGCCACGATGGCCGTCACCTATTTCGTCCCTTATGTGAACCCTGCCGGGGTCTGGTTCTTTCCCCTGCTGGGGCTTGCCGCCCCGGCGATCTACGTCGCTACGGTCATCCTGGCGCTCTACTGGGTCATCCGCTGGCGGCTGCTCCGCGCCGGGACGATGCTGGCGCTGGTCGTCATCGGCCTCTTCAAGGTTTCGCTCTTCTATAAGCCCGAATTCCGCCGCAGCTACGGCGAGGAGAGCTACGACCGCCGGGCTTTCAAGGTCATGACCTATAACGTGCGCAGTTTCTTCGGCGAAAGCGGAGCCAGCAATGTCGATGACATCGTGCGCCTGATCGGCGAATACGATCCCGATATCGTCTGCATGCAGGAGTTCAATGCCCGCCTGGCCGAGAAATCCGACGATTTCGCCCTTTTGGACGAGAAATACGAAAGCGCGGCCTTCGGCCGTACGCAGGCTCCCGATTCGCTGTACGGGGCATCGCTTTTCATCCTGAGCAAATACTGTATCCTGCGCTCGGGCATCGTGCTGACCCCCAATACGTCGGTCTGGGCCGACCTGCTGATCGGTGACGATACGGTGCGTGTGTTCAACAACCACCTGCGTTCGACGGCGATCAAGGCGGCCGACAACGAATATATCACCAACCGCGATTTCATCTCCGACACGGCACGCGAAGTCAAGATCCGCAGCATCGTGAGCCGCCTGCGCGAGAACAGCATCCTGCGTGCCGCACAGGTCGACAGTATTGCCGATGTCATCGCCGACGCGCGTGCGCGGTGCATCGTCTGCGGCGATTTCAACGATACGCCGATGTCCTATGTCTACCGCACGATGGCCGGGGGGCTGAACGACGCTTTCAGCAAGAGCGGTTCGGGCTATTCGCATACTTTCCGCGGCTTCTTCAATACGCTTCGCATCGACTATGTCCTCTGCTCCGACAGTTTCGACCCGGTTTCCTACGAGGTGCCGCAGGTCGAATATTCGGATCACCTGCCCGTCGTGGTGCGTCTCCAAAAGAATCTACTGAATAACTAATCCGATAAACTATGATTTTCGACTCTTTGAAGAACAGCGCGCTCTATTATCCGGTGAGCCCGCGTCTGGAAAAAGCCTTCGGCTTCATCGCTTCGACCGACTGGGAAACGATGGAGCCGGGGATCCATGAACTCGACGGCAAGGACATCTATGTCAACGTAATGGAACCTGCGCTGAAAAAACCGGCGGATGCCAAACTCGAAATACACGATGCCTATATCGACATCCAGGTGCTGATCCGCGGTGAGCAGGAGACTTTCGGGTGGAGCGAGCGTGCCGACCTGCGCAAGCCGCTGGGCGAATTCGATGCCGGGAAGGATATCCAGTTCTTCGACGATGAGCCGCAGACCTTCTATACGCTGCGCCCGGGGCAGTTCACGATCCTCTTCCCCGAAGACGGCCATGCGCCGATGATCGGCGAGGGCGATGTGCGCAAGATCATTGTCAAAGTCCGCAGGTGATTCGTTGTCCGGGACAGATAACGGGCCGGTTCCCATGCGTGGGAGCCGGCCCGTTCCGTTGTCAGGCAGCCGCGAGCCGTGGCGGGGCGCATCGCGAGGCGTATGCAGAGCCATGAGCAGACGGCGCAGACGACGAACACGGTGCCCGTTGAGAGGAGTATGTCGCCGATCCCGACCAGCGGCGAGACGATCCCGCCGAAGGCGAAGCATACGGCGCCCAGCAGTGCCGACGCCGTCCCCGCATTCTCCCGGGCACTTTCCATCGCCAGTGCCGTCGAAGTCGTGAAGGTTAGCCCCATGGCGAACAGGAGCGCGAACATCAGCAACTCGTAAACCCAGAAGTTGCAGCCCGCGGCGAGGGCTATGGCTTCGGCCACGGCGAAGAAGATCATCCCCGCACAACCGGTGCTGGTGCCGTTTTCGGGGCGGCGGAACCTGACCGAGAGTGCGGCTGCGCCCCCGATGGCGACGGCGTTGACCGCAAAGCAGATGCTGAACTGGAAAGGCGTGAACCCGTAGTGCTGCTGCACGATAAAGGGCGACGAAGCGATGTTGGCGAACAATATGCCCTGGGCGAACCCCAGCTGGAAGATATAGCACAGGTAGCGGCGGTTGCGGAGCGTCGTTTTGAACCCGCGGAGTATATCCGCCCACTCCACGGTGCTTCGGTTGGCTGCCGGGAGCGATTCGCTGAAACGGAAGCTGCCCGCGAGCAGCACTATGCCCAGTCCCAGCAGGATCGTGAAGATACCCCGCCAGCCGATGATGCCGGTGAGCGTTCCGCCGACGATCGGTGCCGCCACGGGGGCTATGCCGTTGATCGCTCCGATCAGGGCGAGCATCTTGGCCAGTTCGCGGCCTGAGAATTTGTCCGTCGCCACCGAGCGGGAGATCACGATGCCTCCTGACCCCGCGATGCCCTGCACGAAGCGCAGGAACACGAACTGTTCGATGTCTGCGGCGAAGATGCAGAGCACTGTTGAGCCCAGGAACAGCCACATGGCCGTCAGCAGCGGGGTGCGGCGGCCGTATTTGTCGCTCAGCGGCCCGAAGAAGAGTTGTCCGCAGGCCAGCCCGATCATGCTTGTGGTCAGTCCCAGCTGTACCATCGACGACGAGGTTCCGAAATCGTCCGCCATGGCGGGCAGCGCCGGCAGGTACATGTCGGTGACGAAGGGCCCGAATGCGGTCAGCAGCCCCAGCAGGACGAGCAGGAATGTTTTGGAATTATCTTTATCCATGTGCTTTTATGGTTTTGGCACCACAAAAATACACCGAATTATCGGGCGGTGATTGGCCTTTTCCTGCAGGGTGTGGTTCATTTTCGGCATGCGGACTGCCGTCCCGTCTGCCGGTAAAAGCCCCGGAGCGGAAGCGCCGGGGCTTATTGCGGTGCGGGGCGCGGCATCGGCCGGATGCCCTGCGGCGGGTTATTTCCCGCCGCCTATTTCCCGATCCCGTAGTAGCGCAGTCCGGCGTTGAGCACCTCTTCCTTGTCGAAGATGTTGCGGCCGTCGACCAGGATGTTGTCGCGCATGAGCGTGAGCAACTGCGCCCAGTCGGGCATCCGGAACTGTTTCCACTCCGTGACGAGTGCAATGGCATCGGCGCCCTTTGCAGCTTCGTACATCGAACCTGCGTAATGCACCCCTTCGTCGCCGATCCTGCGGCGGCCTTCTTCCATTGCCACGGGATCGTAGACCCGAACCGTGGCGCCCGCCTTGCGCAACAGGTCGATCACCACCAGTGCCGGTGCTTCGCGCATGTCGTCCGTTTCGGGCTTGAACGCGAGGCCCCATATCGCTATGGTTTTTCCGTGCAGGTCGCCCAGTGCCCGTTGCAGTTTGCCGAACAGGATGGATTTCTGCCCTTCGTTGACCCGTTCCACCGCCTCGATGACCTGCATCGTATAACCGTTTTCCTGGGCCGTTCGGGCCAGGGCCTTTACGTCCTTGGGGAAGCACGAGCCGCCGTAGCCGCAGCCGGGGTAGAGAAACTTGCTGCCGATGCGGGCGTCGGATCCGATGCCCTTGCGCACCATTTCGACGTTCGCCCCTACCAGGTCGCAGAGGTTGGCGATGTCGTTCATGAACGAGATGCGCGTCGCCAGCATGGCGTTGGCCGCGTATTTGGTCATTTCCGCCGAGGGGATGTCCATGAACAGCACCCGGAAATTGTTGATCAGGAACGGACGGTACAGGCGGGTCATCAGCTTGCGCGCCCGTTCGCTCTCGACGCCTACGACCACGCGGTCGGGCGACATGAAATCCTTGATGGCCGCGCCTTCCTTCAGGAATTCGGGGTTCGAGGCCACGTCGAACGGTATCTTGCAGCCGCGTTTGTCTATCTCTTCCCGGATCACGGCCTTGACCTTCTGCGCCGTACCGACGGGTACGGTGCTTTTGGTGACGAGCACCGTATACTTCTTGATGTTGCGGCCGAACGTACGGGCGACTTCGAGCACGTATTTCAGGTCTGCCGAACCGTCCTCGTCGGGCGGTGTGCCGACGGCCGAGAAGACTACTTCCACCTTGTCCAGGCAGTCCGTCAGCTCGGTCGTGAAGTGCAGGCGCCCCTCCTCGACATTGCGTTTGACGAGTTCTTCGAGCCCCGGCTCGTAAATCGGGATGAGGCCGTTGTTCAGGGCGTCGATCTTTTTCCTGTCGACGTCGACGCACGTAATATCGAGCCCCATTTCTGCGAAACAGGCACTCGATACGAGGCCGACATAACCCGTACCCACGACTGCGATTTTCATCATATTATGTCCAAGTTTTTGGTTGGTTTAGCGGTGCATGCACCCGGCGATCCGCGCTGCGAGCGCGTGGCATGCCTCGTGCCATGCCGGCGAGAAACCCTGCTTCATTTCCACGGGTTCGCAGATCGCCTCCCACTTCATCTTCTGTGCGAATTCGCCCAGGCAGCGTACGGCGGCACTCGCCCAGCAGAAGGAGCCGAACCAGCCGAAGTTGCGCTGCGGGACGCAGCGTGCCGCGATCAGGTCGAGCAGGCGGGCCACGGGCGGGTAGAGCCCTCCGTTATAGGTCGGGCCGCCCACGATGAGCGTGTCGTAACGGAACACGTCGCGCAGGACGACCGATTCATCGGCGTAGGACATGTTGTGGACGAAGATCGGGCCCACACCTTCGGCGGCCAGCTCGCGCGCTATGCGCTCGGCCATCTGCTCCGTATTGCCGTACATCGAGCCGTATGCGATCACCACGCCCGGTTCGCCTTCGTAGCGGCTCAGACGGTCGTAGACGTCCATCACCTGCGGGATCTCGCGCTGCCATACGGGGCCGTGGGTCGAGCAGATGGTCGTGGGGTTCAGGCCCC